>Ga0209323_10000516_pt1 | contig 24830 bp, 15 predicted proteins | sample Rifsed19ft2_FD_184014 | JGI IMG/M metagenome (GOLD analysis project Ga0209323, IMG submission 184014) | Soil microbial communities from Rifle, Colorado, USA - sediment 19ft 2 (version 2) | ecosystem: Environmental > Terrestrial > Deep subsurface > Rock core/Sediment | place: Rifle, Colorado...
AGGCTATTAAAATTGTTAATTTTATTTATTAACAATCGTATTCAAAAGATATTAACATTTGATATTGTTAATATTATCGGTCTTTCGACCAACAATTCATTCCCAAATTGTGATAATTTTTTGTCATCAAATCTGAGGCTTAATCTTTTAGGCACAAGCCCCTGTACCACTACTCCCTCCATTATGTCAAATACATTAAATTTCGGGTATACATAATCGAATTTTATTTTATTCTTAATCGTTCTTTCAGCGATCTTCCTCAAGAAATTATATGACCCATTAACATCAGCATTTATTCTAAATCCTTTAGATGCCTCAAACAAACCTCTATAGATTCTCTTTCCTTTATATTCTTTATGAAAACATATATCTTCCGAATCTGGAAAAGAACATTTAGATGTATATTCCTCAGTATCGTCTACGACATCGATACCACATTCATCACCTTTGTATCTTGTCATATCAATCAATTTCTTATGAGGAATCTGAACAAAGTTCTGATTATTTCTTCTTCCCATTTTGACTTTTTGTTTCCACCCAACATTTCTAACAAATGCAATAGTCTTGGATTTAATAGATAAAGCATGATTTATTAGAAATCTACTGACTTTGTGGAGATCATCCATTACAGAATTATTTCTATTCTCAGTAATGATGTCCATCTTTCCTCCAGTCTTATTGACAAGATATCTAATTTTCTCATCTTTATTATTATTGTCTCTCTTCATGAGGCATCCAATTTTTTGTCTGTCATATATTGCTTGAAGTTCACTTCTTCTCTTATTGTACCATTGATTGTTAGCCTTAAGAATTTCTGTCTTGATAATAATCGGTCGATTTCCAATAGTATCCGTAATGGCAACAAGATTCTCTACACCTAAATCAATGGACATAATTATGTCTTCGTCTAATTTATATATATCACTTGCATTTTTTAAAACCTCCTGATCATAAACTATTTCTATCCAATATCCTGTACCTTTTGGTATTATCCTTACTATATCAAATTTGTTCCACATTAATCTTTCTAATAAATATGAATCTAAATCGTTAACTTTTCCTAATAATATCTTTAAATCCTTTAATCTACTCGGCTTATTATCTATTTTCTTAGGAAATGTCATCCATATAGAACCATCTTTTCTTTCTTTGAACTTAATCTGTTCATTTGTAAATATTAAGATAAATTCACCATCTTTCTTTTTATATCCAGGTTCTTTAGGTTTTCCTGTATATTTATTCGGATTCACAAAATAACCTTTCTTACCCTTTAAATAAGATATCCATTCCTTGATATAAACCTTTAGGATCTGCTGAGCTGTTGCGCCGCCTAATTTATGATAATTATCATATTCCTCACAATACTTACCATCTTTCTTATAATAAGATTTCTTATTCAATACGCTATCAACTTCTTCATAAGATGGCACATGTCCAAATTTCTTATAATATCCGTACACCAAATGGTGAGCCTGATTCCATAGATTCTTTGATAGATGACAAATGTATGAAATAGAATCCTCATATTGATGGTGGATTCTTTGAGTCCTTTTGACAGGAATGGTTTCTGCAACTTCATCCCGATAAATTAATGGAATTGACATGAATGACCAATGTTGATTACATTCTTAAATTGTTAATTATATTATATAAGATTAATATCAATTATTAACATTCGTTAATAAAATTAGTAGTTTCTTTGACTATATGTCTCGCAAAAATAAACTTTTGATTCGTTTGTATCATATATCTCATCAGCATTAATAAGACTATGTCTAAAAGGTGAGCCTGTATAGCTAATGACTCTAGACAAGAATTTTTTATCTTCATTTGTTCCTTGATTTTCTAACGAAACTATTTGATCATATTTGTTTTCTTTATTTGAAGCCAATATATAATTTGTATAATATTCATCGTAATAACGATCATAATTGCTATCATTATTACTGTCATAATTACTATCATAATAACTATCGTTTGTATCACGACTTATATTTCTACTATTATAACACACGTCTGTTGAGGCATTATATACTTGTAAATCTCGGTTTATGAAAGAGCCTATGATATATTCTCCTTGCGACCTACTTCCATAATATGTGCCATCATCATTGCCATATTTATTTAACCATTTTGTAGCAATAACATCATTTTGTGTATAATAGGCTAGAGAAGTCGAAGGTATAGACCTGTTCAACGCAATATTAATAGGAAATTTGTCATGTACAATTTCAGAAATAACTCCAGCATTGAATAATAGAAATATGGATAAAATTATAGACAACACTAATTCAAATTTTGGCATATTCTTTGGTCTATATATCGTCATTACTCCAATTATAATAAATGGTGACAAAAATATTAGTAAAATTTGATACAATCTTTCAAAACTCAAATTATCAGAAAATGATGGTACAACGATTGATGCTCCAAGAATAGCAATGCTGCCTAACGAGAAAATAAAAAAATTTCTATCAAAATGATATTTCTTTCTATTAAAAAAAACAGTCACAAAGCCAACTAAAATTAAAAGAATCGTCCCAGCATTGGACCATTTCACGACAGACCTTACAGGGCTATATTCTTCACGTACAACTAAAGAAACCAAATCCCTTGAATAAGGATTTAACAAATCATTTATAATATTGTAATAAATATCATCTAACATTAAGACAATAGTTTCAAAAGGTCTACCACCTGATGTATATAGATACCAATTGATCAAAATCACCGTATATGTTATCAAGAATGAAAACAATATATTCTTTTTTATATGATAATTGAAATCAAAAATATTAAAAAATTTATTATTAAAAAATTTATTCGATAGATGTTGGACCAAAAATGGCAATATCAGCAAAAAAAGAAATAAATATGCCATTCCGTAATGTGACACCGCTATACCAAATAGGAACATTGTTCCTACAAGTCTCATAGAAGATGTTAATCTACCGCAAACTATAATAAAAATCATTAAAGCTACGAATAATTCAACTAATTGAACTCTAGCGTGAAATGGCATTGTCAAGAAGAAAAAAGGAGTGAACATAAAAAAAATCACCGATAAAAACGATATCTTAATATCAAGCATCTCCTTATATATTTGGAAAAGTATTACAGGAACTAATGCAAAAAGAATGGGGTAAAAACCTTTGAATATCGTCGAAATATCTAACCCAAACATCAATGATGACATTGGAGCAATCATTACTATACTCAACATCGAATTAACATTATTGGTTACGTTTTGATTCCAACGAGCATTTGTTTTTACATCATTAGCTATGAAATACTCTGTCTGTATATCAGATCCATTAATAAATGGACCAATAAGTGATATATGAAGTAACAATGAGAGTGCTATCGAATAAATCACAAGGGAATACGTATCGTTTGATATATTGTCTTTGGATATTATCAAGATAATCGGACTGATGGATATTAATATCAGAACCAACATTACGAATTGATTCACACCATATGTATTATCAATATAAACACCTAATATAGTCAGTATAGGCATCAATATATAGATAATTTTAAGTTGGCTAGAAACATTCTTTTCTTTTTTCATATATTATCCATCTTATTTCATATATTATTTCATATATTATCCATCTTTTTTTCTGATTATCTTCAAACACGCACATCGCTTATAATCTTGAACATTTTATCTGCAGATTTTTCCCAACTAAATTCTTCTATAACTCTTTTACGACCATTTTGACCCATTTCTTTCAATAAATTTTCATTAGTCAAGAGTTTTAATATAGCTTTTGCAAGACATTTAGAATCTTTAGGTGGTACAAGAATTCCTGTCTCACCATTTTTTACCGCAAAAGGTATTCCGCCTATCATAGTTCCTATCACAGGTACTCCACAGGCTTGTGCCTCGGTCAGAACCATTCCAAAACCTTCCGCTCTATTATAACTCGGTAATACTAGAACACCACTTCTATTGTAACAATCTACAAGTTCTTTATTTTGTATAAGTCCCATAAATTTCACATGATTGCCCAATCCCATTGATTCGATCAACATTTTATAATGTTCAACGTAATTACCTTCTCCTGCAATAATTAGCTTTACTGTTGGCAAACTATAATTGACAATCTTGATTGCGTCTAATAAATAATCCAAACCTTTATGTTGATTCTCTTTATTTATTTGTCCAACAAATAAGATTGAATGTTTGTCTTTGAAAATATTTTCCACGATCTTATATTTTTCTGTATCAACGCCTGGAGATACTATCTCTAATTTATCTGCATATTTCTTAATATAAGAGGATGAAGAGGCATAATATTGAGAAGTTACTATAATCTTCCTTGAAATGTCAAAAGTCTTATTGCCAATGAATTTATAATAACATTTGGCCAATGTTCTTATCAAGAAATTATATCCAGTCAAATCATTATGATATGTCAAAATAAAAGGTATATTTTTCTTATCAGCGATTCTTGAAGCAATATCAGCAATATAAGGAACAGGTAGATGTCCATTAATTACATCAGGCATCTCTTTATCTATTATCTTGCTTAATTTATCTGTCCAAAATATATTTATTGGCGTACTTGATATTTTGAATAAATATTGTATTCGGTATACTTTTATATTTTCTACATATTCTTCTTTATAATAATTATCGTCCCAATTAGAACATACAACTACAACATCCATGTCGTATTTTTTTATTAATAACTTAATAATACTGAGAACATAAGTTTCCATTCCTCCAACTCTCGGAGAAAAATACGCACATACTATCATTAATTTAAATTTTGCCATAAGCCTCAAATGATTATTATATCTACTGTACCTAATATCCTTAATGATTATTATATCTACTGTACCTAATATCCTTAATGATTATTATATCTAATTCTATTATTATATCTATTATTATTGATTATCCTTAATAATTTATTCAATGATGGTTATTATTATTGATTATCCTTAATAATTTATTCAATGATCATGGTTATTATTATGGTTATTATTATGGTTATTATTGTGATTATGATTGTTCAAAGTTTCGTAAAAACTATTGGCTTTATCTGATATTATGTCCCATTCGAATTGTGAGACATAGTTCTTTACATTTCTCGTCAAACATTTTTGCAATAAATCGTCTGTTAATATTCTTCTTATATTATTAGCCAAATCTTTGAAATTTTTTGGTTCGAAGTATAATCCTCCAACACCATTTGTCGTCTCTCTTATGGGAGGTATATCTGACACTACATATGGGATTCCTGAAGCCATAGCTTCTATAACAACCATGCCAAAACCTTCTGTAATACTTGATAATACAAAAACATGTGATTGCTTCAAAATTTTTATCATATCTTCTGTTTTATTGACCTTGCCAAGAAAATCTATATTTTTTTCAAGTCCTAATTGCCTAGATAAATTTTTCAAAAGTATCTCTTGAGGACCGACACCTATTATTTTTAGTCTAATATTTGGAATATCCCTTTTTAATATTTTTAAAGCTTTGATCAAATCATCTATTCTTTTATATGGTACTAATCTTGATACAGTAACTACAGTTGGATCATCATATTTTTTATCAACAATAGTCGAATTATATAACTCCAGATCTATTCCATTACGAACTACTTCTATCTTTTCTGAATCTATACCCATTTTATACATCAATTTTTGCTTGGTAAAATCACTAACGGCAACATATCCATCAAATTTATATTTTAAATAATTTTTTTCCAGAAAATGTCCTATAAATCCATTGATCAATCCCATATTTTGTACCCAATCTCCTTGCCATACCTCATGAACAGTAACAATTGCAGGAACATTTATCTTTTTTGCAGCTTTAAATCCTCCATCATAAGCTACAAAACCACTTGCATCTACAATATCTGGTTCCAACTTAGATATCTCTGAGACTATATCAGAATTAAATTTCAGTCGCTTAATAAAGTCTCCTCTCTGTGTAAATTTTCTAACGTCGCCAATTCTATGTATTGTAATTCCATCGTAATTCTCCTCTTTTTCTGTTCCTTCTAAAAGAGACGTCACAATATGAACATCATTATCTTTGATCAAATGTCTAGCCAAATTAAGCGTTCTTGAATCGACTCCTCCAAAATATGGTTTATGCCTTGGGGCAATATATTCTGTAACAAATGCAATTTTCATTTTCTCACCTTTATTTTCTATTCTTATGTAGTAGTCTCAAAACAGAATCTGAAATTATTCCTGTAAATGCTAAAAATATACCAATCAATGCCAGCAAAATCATTAACAATATAGACCAAAATTCAGATTCTGGTACCCTTATGAAATCTTTGATAAAATTCATTCCAATATAAAATCCTACAGCAAAAAGAATTATTCCTGGAATTGTAAAATAATATAATGGTCTTCGAAATTCCATATCACGTATTATATCAGTCAATACTGTCATCCCATGAATTACGGGATTATCTGTATTACAGTCAACATCATATCTCGATGCAATATCTACCTCTTTAATTCTCAATCCTGCAGTTGTCGCCTCTGTCAGCATCTCGCTTTCAATAGAAAAACCATTCTGATTGAATTGAAATGCTTGCAAAGTGTTCACTGCAAATGCTCTAAAACCGCTCTGTGTATCGCTAATACCACAATTTTTTCCACAATTCATATTTGTAGCAATATCAAGTATCTTCTGTCCGATTCTACGATAAATTGGTATATTACCATTTAGATATCTACTACCAATTACCATATCAGCTTCTCCAGAAATTATATGTTCTACTACTCTTGGTATATCCTTTGGATTATGTTGCCCGTCTGCATCTATGGTCACTATTACTTTCGTACCATTTTGATTTGCAGCAAAGAACCCGGTTTTGAGAGCTTCTCCTTTTCCTTTGTTTCTAGGATGTTTTACTACATCTGCACCTGCATCTCGTGCTACTTCAGCAGTATCGTCTGTACTTCCATCATCTACTACTATCACATGGTCAGCATATTTTTTTGCCTTAATGACCATACTTCCAATGGATATTTCTTCATTAAGTGCAGGAATGATAACTGTTACCACCATTCTTTGAAATTTTCTATTATTCATCATTCTTTCTCGTTAAAATTTTTTTGTCTTCGCACTTTTATCAAATATTAATTATAGCCATCACTCCACTAATCACAATTGCAACAAACACCATTAATAGAGAGTTGTTACACATTCCAAAAGTGCTTGATACATGTTTATCGTAATATTTCGTATCTGAAATAATCAAAGAAAGTGGAAATGAAACCATAAGAAATATTCCAGTAAATATTCCTCCGTCAGATACAACGGCAGGAGCAAATGTCTGAACATTGTAAATACTCATATATTGTCTAACAATTATACCTATAGTCCATGTCAAAATAATAGCAAATATATAGATATAAATTCTATCAAAATCTTTTTCTAATTTTTTAAATGAAATTTGTTGACTCTTGACGATATAATACATAGGCATAAGCATAATTCCAGACATTAATATCTGTTGCAAATGGATATTTGTAAATAATTGTGGCGTGGTAATATTGATAGTTCTCAATAGAGGAAATAATATTAGAGTTTGTAAAATATTTTTTGTTTCCAATTTTAAATTCGCAAATGTAATTATAATAATGATGCCAAATAGATTTGCTACATGTATCCCTAATCCAACCAATACCTTATCATATAATATTAAAATCTCTCCAATAGCCATAGCAATTATGGGAAAATATATTGCTTTTTTCATGTTGAATCCACCCATAAATGTAATTCTCTATAAGGAATTGCAAAATTATTTTCTTTAAATAATAATAATTCTAATTTCATATCTTTTCCTTTCTTATCTGGCGAGAATGTAACATTTTTCTGCCATTTTTCATTATTGTTTAACAATAAGTTTTCAGAAAATATTATATTTTTTTCAAGAACTATTTGTAAAGTGTAATTGACATAAGACTGTTCATGATTCACCACTCCAGCCAATATTGTGGCAGGATAGCCTAATTTTAATTCTTTAGAATAATTATCTGCTTTGCCATATTGACCTAATATATAAAATTCAGTAAATTTCTCTCCTGCACTTGGAGTTGTAATAATGAAATTTACCATTCCTGCCAGCAGAGCTATCGATGATAAAAGTATTGCCGCAACTATAAGACCTATTTTATCTCTTGGGATATTTAGTTCTTGAACAATTCCAGATATATTATCAAATTTTATTGAAAATTGTAAATTTTCAGGTAGCTCTCTTCTTCTATTGAACGTAATATATATAAGAACTAAGTTATATGTGCAAATAGAGATCAATATTGGAATAAGTCTTATTCCAAAAACAAAATTTAATAAAAATCCCAAAAGAGATAATATCGCTATACTGAGACCAAAACTAAATGCAATTCTTTCTATTGTACCAATATCATCCTTTTTTGGAAACAAGGCCCCTATTGTTAGGTAACCAGGAATGAACAGTACAATTGGTACTGATAAAATAATTCTTGTAATACTATTCTGAAGGGTTGGAGAGATAATAAATATGAATGCCGCAATATTCCATAATAATATTGTCAGCAAATCTGCATAAATTTTCTTATTCGTTTTAACCATTCTATCTCTCTTTGCCCTTTTATCATATATTTTGTATAGTATTCTTCATTATGTCAATAAAATCGTTCATCATACCAACAATATACATTATTAAACCCTGATTCGAGATATTAGATTCAGAACTTTCAGATTTATTATCATTTTGTGAATTTTCTATTGGTATAGTATTTCCTTTCTGCAAAGATATATCTATATTATTAATCTTTTTTGGCAAAGCACTTATCGCAAATAGAGACAAAGATGCTGTACCGGTCTTCAATATTGGTGCATTAATATTTGGTGTACTGTAATATGAATATTCACTATCTTTACCTGTCAAATTTGTCTTATATGCCAACCATGTATCACCATTCCACCTTAATAAGGATATAAAATAGTTATCATCATTTATTCCATGGTCAGAAATCCAAGAATTATTAATTCTGAATCTAACAGATATATTATTTAATCTTTTAGTTCCTATCCATACATTCTCATTTTTATATACAGTTCCAGGAACAGGATTTTTTGTATGTTTTGACCTTTCTATCAGATCTTCAATCATTGAAGTTATATCAAATTCATTTTCTTTACCATTTACAAAAACCTGGTATATACTGAATTCAGGAGTTACAAATGTATAATCTACATCCTTATTAGAAATGAGATTCTTTATTCTTACCTCGCGTTTAAATATATTACTATAAGGATCTACATTTGATGAAGTCACACCTTGACCTCCTCCATAATTTCTATCTGTGTTTTCATAATCCTCTGTACTATCTCCAGAATCTTCACTTGATTCCTCATAAGTAGCATCTGTAGCATTATCAGAGGTCACATTTGTAGCATTATCAGAGGTCACATTTGTAGCATTATCAGAGGTCACATTTGTAGCATTATCAGAGGTCACATTTGTAGCATTATCAGAGGTCACATTTGTAGCATTATCAGAGGTCACATTTGTAGCACTATCAGAGGTCACATTTGACCCTGACCCATTTGTCGTTGTACCTATCGTGGCAGTGGCTATAGGAGTCGAAGTTGAAGATGTTCCTACAGGAGTCGAAGTTGAAGATGTTCCTACAGGAGTCGAAGTTGAAGATGTGGCTACAGGAGTCGAAGTTGAAGATGTGCCTATCGTAGCTACAGGAGTCGAAGTTGAAGATGTGCCTATCGTAGCTACAGGAGTCGAAGGCAAAGGAGTAGAAATTGGAGTGTTTGTAATATCTGCTATAGGGGTAATTGTAATATCTGGTATAGGAGCAATTGTAATATCTGGTACAGTATCTGTAGGTTGCACAGAAATAATAGTAGGATCTTCTGTTTGAGAAACAACAAGAACTTCATTCTTAGGAGTTTTTGTATCTAGAGCATTGGCAAATGTCATTGCTGACAAAATCAATAATGCCAATATTGCAAATATAAATTTATTATATATCTTCATTTTTAACCACTTCCAAATCGGTATCAATTATATTTTATTAAATCTTTAAATGTTATTGATTTAGCATTCAACTTTTTTAACTCATCTAACAGACTGACAAATTCAGCATGTTTTATATCATCTATAGCCCATTCGTCCTCCATAGAATAGTCTTGAGGATGGATCAAAATGACACAGATATTTCTCTCATCTAGCGATACTTTACAATTTTTCAACACATTCCTAATAGGAATTAATTGATCTTGAGCTGATGTTCTAACGTTATATCCAATACTTGCTACATTTCCCACTAACTGTATATCTGTACTATTTATGATATTTATTGGATCGTCATTTGTACTATTAGTCGTGTTTAAATTACTTAAAATAGTTTCTGTTGGACCGTCTTCCCACGTTGCACCACTTATTTCTATTGTATTATCATCTTCATTTTCGTAAGTAAAATTTGTATCTGTTTCTGCATCAAAATTAAGGTCATTTACTTTTGCTGAGATAATCTTGAAATTTAATCTTGTTAGAACTTCTATAAGATATCTATCATATTCATCATATGGTAGTACGAATGTAACAGGAACTATTCTTAGGTCGTTTATTATCTCTTTTTTTCCTAGTTCTATCATTTTATACACATCTTTTTCATCAGTCACATTCTCTGTATTATTTGTATTATTATTCTCTATGTTATTCTCTGTAATCTTAGTAATAACACCATCAGTCACATTCTCTGTATTATTTGTATTATTGTTGTTCTCTGTAATATTAGTCACATCATCAGTCACATTATCATCATAACCGTATTGCGCAATCTCTATTCTTGGATTTTTTGATTTGTCAATTAGATATTTTCTAATATTAAAATCATTGTGCAAATTTCTATCAGGTGGAACAACCAATGTAACCGACATGTTCATATTTAATATTGTATCTGTGAGATTTATCACCAAATCTTTCATTGCATATTCTTCTATATCCATTCTAAGGATAATTGATTTCTCCCTTGGAGGAAATGTTTTATGGCTTCTATTATCGAAATATGAAATAATAGGAGTTTCGACGATATTAGTAATATTTTCCGTTTTTGGTTTTTCTGCTAGAATGGGTAGCAATCTATTTTCTGCGGTTGTGTTAATAATTTGAATAGGATACTTTTGACCATTTATTAGAGGTGATGCTCCGATCAATGTCAACCAGAAAACTATTATCGTGACCACAAAGAAAAACACTTTCATATAGGAAAATAATTTTTTTCCAATTGTATATAATTTCATCTGATTTCTCTTTTCTTAAAAGATATCTTACAATAGTCTGTTTTTTAATTTTCCATCTATTTCTTTGCAACAATATCGTTGTTTCTTTGTAACAATATCGTTTTAAATATCATATTATAATTATTATCAACCACCATATTATACTTGATAAAAAGTATCTATTTGTTGTAATGCAATACTAACACAACGCATAATTATATAAGCTTTACTATTGCAGAAATGCTGCGATGCTAACAGGCAGTAATACGACGTTGTACGATTGTCTAGCATCTACGCTAATATATATATTAGTATTGCCTATCACTTCGTATCGATCTTATCAATTCGTTTTTCACAAAAGTTTTTTGTTAAATAATTATAATATCGATAATTATTATATGAAACTTTAATTCATTTTTCAGAATTTTTTTATTTCGTTTTTTTATTATTAAGCGTTTTTTAAAGGGCATACACAAGTATTAGGATGCATTTCTACATGCTAAGGATGCGTTATCTTGCATTTCAACGCTGTTTACAGCCTAGGATATATGCGCATCTGAGGCACTATCTTACGCAATCTTACACATTTCTACATTTCGAGTCTTGTAACTACACCATGAATTTTATCTGGCGGAAGATCATAAAACTGCACGAAAGATGGGGACAATTTCTTAATCGTTGAAAATATCTTCCATAATATATTGGACGTCATTATGTCTTCTACTCCATAAAATATAGTCTTTTCATCTATATCTTCATTTTTCAATATTTTAACAACATCTATCACTTCCATATATCCCATACTTATTTCATAAGCTCTTAATCCTTTTGCAAGATCACTCTTGAAATAACTTGTCACTCCAAATGGAGTATCTCTTATGAATATAGAAATGATTATATTATTTTCGTATATTATCTCATTTTTAAACATTACCAAAGGAATATATGGAGGAATTTTATGAAAATCTCTTGCGAAGTATAAAGCCGTCCCCTTAATCTTATTTGCAGTATCATATGCAGCATTATATTTTGCCAGAAATATTTCTAGACCCATACTTCTAAGAGATTTATGTAGTTTTTTCTGTCCCAATGTATATGCCATTATCAGAGTAAATGTTGCAAATGATATTATGATCGACCAATAACCACCGTGAGGTATCTTAAACATATTAGAAAGAAGAAATACTATATCTGCCAATGTCACGAATAATGCTATGGCTACTTTGGACTTATTATCTTTCATATAAAAGATCATAGTCATCATAATGCCTGTGATGGTCATGGTTCCTGTTACAGCCAGACCATATGCCGCAGCCAAATTTTTTGACTCTTTAAATTGGAAAATTACGAATAAAACTGATGCCAGAAGAATCCAATTTACTACACTGATATATATCTGTGATTTCATCTCTCCAGATGTGTAGTCAATTTTTAGCATTGGAGCAATTCTTGTATTCATGGCCTGATACATTATAGAAAACATACCACTAATCATAGCCTGAGAAGCAACCACTGTAGCGATAATACTTAATATCAGAAATGGTATATACAATAAACTTGTCTGTTTCAATACCATTCCAAATAGAATATTAGTCGTATCAGGATTTCTAATTATAAAAGCTCCCTGACCAAGATAACTTAGAATGAGTGCAATAAAAACTAATCTCCAAGCTTTTAATATTGGTTCTCTTCCAAGATGACCCATATCAGCATATAATGCCTCACCTCCAGTGGCACATAGAATAACCTCAGATAATACAAAAAATCCACTTAATCCATGTTCTATCATGAAATTTATCGCATAATATGGATTAATAGCCTTAAATACGCTCGGAGTATATATTATAGATATAATTCCTGAAATAGCAATTGTTATAAACCATAATAACATCAATGGACCAAATGTCCATGCAACTTTTTCTGTTCCTTTTTTCTGAAATGAAAATAGAAGAATTGCAATTATGCTCGCAATAAAAATAAGGGCTGTATATCCTGTATCTTCATACCCAGGAATCAGACGCAATCCTTCAACAGCACTGAGTATGCTAATAGCAGGAGTAATTACACCGTCGCCTATTAAAAAAGATATACCCACATAAGATAATATTGTGATAATCGATATATTTCTACCAGACTTTAAAAGAGGAATTAATATCTCTTTTAGAACTATGGTTCCACCTTCACCTTTATTGCTGAAACTCATAGCTAGCCATGCATATTCTATTGTTACAAGTATGACCAGTGTCCAGACTATAAGAGATAGAACTCCTATCACATTTTCTTCTGTAACCTTTAATAGAATAAAAATGACAGTAAGTGTATATATTGGACTTGTTCCAATATCTCCAAATACCAGACCGAGAGAATTTATTATTCCTTTATTATCAGAATCTTTATCAAAAAACTTCCTATATCTATCAAAAAACATGAATTAAAATTTTAATTTTGCTGATGGTCAAATTATCAAAAAAAAAAATATCAGAAAACATGAATCAAAAATAAAAAATTTATTTTAATTTATTTTTTCAACACATCCGATATCTTGATCTTTTTCATTATATCTGTACTTATTAAATAGTCTTTTTACTCTATCTCTTCCTTTATAAATCAAAGAACCAACGACCACTATTAATATACCTATTCCCATTATTCACCTCTTTTTAATATATAAAAATCATACCTTCATTCGTGTCTTAAAAGATCAGAAGGAAAGTATCAAAGCTAACAGTCTAACCTTTCTTTAACGAAAAGTTCACAGTATAATAACTTCCGTCATCAATATCTACTCTTATCTGCCAAGTTCCAGTAGACATACCTTTAGTTGCGAGGTTATACATATACATGTGACCATTTTCTGTATATACAAATACATATCCTGATGATGCAGGCAAAGTGGTACTAGAATCATAATATCTCCCTGTAATGGACGAGGAAATCTTGGTTATAGTCAATGTTGCATATGCACTTGTAATATAGTTTCCATTGGCATCTTTTAATTGGAACTTTATCGGTATAGTGTTTCCCAATTTGAAAATACTACTTCCGTCATTCTTTATAGGTGAAAGGAAATTACCAAAACCGTAACGAACATAATATGTTACATTCTTCGTATTTGTATTTCCTGCATTATCCACCGCAATTACACTGAAATTCTTTGTTCCAGGAGATGATGTACTTATAGTACCTCCGTTTGGATAAGTTCCTGTTGCCGTAGCAATTCCTGAAGTAATATCATTGACAAACCAATTTGCAATTAGGTTCTGATTCAGAGTATATATGCTTCCATTAACTGGAGAGTTGATTGTTATCTGTGGAGAAGTTTTATCGATTTTAACTGTTTGGGTATTAGTAAGTTCTATACCGTTCAAATTATCAACTGAGTAATATTGAATCGAATGAATCCCGTCTGATAATGTAACAGGAGTTTTCAAAATCGTACCAGACCCAGGATTACTAATCCATGAACCTCCGTCTACGCTGTAATTTGTATATTTTATACTATCAGTATCTGTAGCATTGAGATAAATAGTATTAGTAGTATACCAACCATTTGTCCCATTTGGGGGATCTATAATGGTCATTGGCTTAGGATTTTGTATAACATTCCATGTCCAATAATTTGTTGCGCTACCATTAACATTAGAAGCATTTACTTTCACATTCCATGTTCCAACAATCGCACTGTTATTGGTATAGCTTGATTCAATAACATTATAATCAGATTGGACAGGATTATCATTGACATACCAGACCATATCCGTAGTTTGATTCGTCTGAACGCTAAATGTCTCCGATGCTCCCTCAATATCGTTTATTGGAGAAGAAGGAGAAAAATTAATCATTTTTGGTGGATTAGGTATGTCAATCACATTCCATGTCCAAGAATATGACACACTACCATTTGCGTTTGTTGCAACTGTTTTCACATTCCATATACCAATAGATGCACTTGTATTGTTATAACTCGATCCCATAACATTGTAATCAGATTGTACAGGCACATCATTGATATACCATGTTATATCGGCAATCTGATCAATCGTAATACCGAATTTTCTTGATGCTCCAACAGAATCATTGACAGATGAACCTGGAAATGTACTTGTAATAGATGGAGAAGGTGGTAATAATGTCACATTCCATGCCCATGTGAATGACACATTTCCATTAACATTAGAAGCATTTACACTCACATTCCATAATCCAAGAACAGTGCTCGTATTAGTATAGCTTGCATCTGTAACATTATTATCATACTGGACTGGATTACCATTAATAGACCATGTCAAATTTACTATTTGATCAATTGATATATTAAATTTTCTAGTTGCTCCAATTATATCATTTACAGGAGAAGAAGGTGAAAAGCTGCTCACTGTCGGCGGATTTGGTACAGCTGGTGTCGGAGAAGGAGGCGGAGTTTCGTTTAATCTTAACACAGTCGAATGACATGTCGTACAATCCCAAGTTACCTGAGGACTATAAGATTGAGTTGCGTTGTCATATATCATCGGATGACAATCAGAACATACAAATAAACCTTGTTGCACAAGGAAATGATGGACATTTGTATGATTTTTTTCTACATGGCATGTTAGACAATTTCTTATTACCTCTGGATAATAAGATTGAGATTGGTTATCATATTTCATTGCATGACAATCTGTACACTGATGTGTACCATTGGCTACTAGAAAATGATGCCTGTTTGCTGTTAAACCATGACAACCTCTACAATCTGCTTCATTATCATATGTTGGATATATTGTAGCATTTGCCACAATTATTCCATAAAAGATGACAGAAAAAAACGAAATGGCAATGACTGTCACCATCCTTTTGTTTTTATTTATCATTTTATTACCTCATTCTATATGTATTATTCATATTTATGTCTCCTGTCTCCTCGATGTTTTATTCATATTTATATCTCCTGTCTCCTTGATGTTTCTACCATCCATTTTTTCGATTTATCGTTTTGTATTATCTTTAATTAATTTCCGACCAAGTAGAAACAACAATTTTATCTCTGCTTAATCTTTAGAAAAAATAAAAATAAAAATAAATAAATAATGATTTTCTACTCTTTTTCTATTCTACACCGGCATGACAACCAACGCAATCGTCACCTCCAGCTCCTTGCCTAACTGCTGCATTATGGAAATCTACACCTGCTAATGTTGGTACACTACTGTCTTTGTGACAATTGTCGCATTCTGCAGTTGTTGTCTCTGTATGTATCCTCTTTGTACTTGTACTGATATTTACTGGCGAACCCCATTTTGGATCTCCAGTATACTGACCGTTGTGACAGTCTATACAGTTGGAGGTATTTATCAGTGAAGTAGTCGTACCATAGTGGGCAACACTCGCATTTGCCGTATATACATATGCATTAATACTGTTGTTATGACATAAAGAACATTGTTCCAAAACCTTTACATCTAAACCTCTACTATTGTGTTCATCCACTTTTGGAGAAGTAACAACCTGATCTATGTGACAATCTTCGCATATTCTTGTTTGAGTACTTGTATAGTGACATGTCTTGCAGTCTGAACTATTTAACAGACCAATACCTTCAGATTTATTCACATCCTTGTGCATACCTATACTCGCCTTATATATAGGTTTGTTGATGACAGACGAATTATGACAATATGTACAAGATTCTGTAACTCCTGTTAGAGTATTGAAGTTGTATGCATGTATGTCGCCATTCTTATTGTCTTTTAATGCTTTTATATCGAACCAGTGAGATCTTAGGTCTATCTTATTCGATGATTTTCTGTTCATCGACATATGGCAATTTATACATTCAGAATTGGAACTATACGTTCCGTGTTTCGGAAGAGAAGAATGACAATCTATACAACTTTTATTTACTGCTGCCGGATATACTGTACCGTTTGTAAACTTCGTCTTTCCAGTAGGTCCACCTGCATATGCTGGATCTGAAACCCCGTGACCACCGTGGCAAGATACACAATTTGTACTTGCATTCGCATGACCGCTTGATTTCCAATCTTCCCATTGTTCATGATGTCCTCCTACCTGGCTGTAATTAACAGTTGGCATCGGACTATCATCGTAGAGAGTCTCATCCAGAAAAGAGTCGTTTATGCCGGCTGGATATTGTTTGAAATTCTCATATTCTCCGTACTGTGAACTTCTAGGTCTGCTATGACAATCTCCACATATTCCTGGATTGTTTCTCACCTCTGAGGCATTTCTTATGTTAAATTTGCTAGGACTGTTTATGTGATCTCCTCCTTGTCCGTGACAAGCTTCGCAACCTATGCTGTTCTCTGCCCAGTAACCTACGAATCCTGGAGTCAAACTATTGTTATATACTCCGTTAGGAATCTTTCCTTGAAGTGTTAATGTCTTAAATGGTTCTTTGTTTACATTTGAGACATTGTCGAGATATCCTGTAGTATGACAATGACCACAATTATATTTCTTGACTACATCTTTATTGTAATCTGTCCATATCTGATCATCTACATTATACTGATTCTTTCCACCTGTCGTAATGATATAACCTGTATCATTCACATACCTTATCTTCCATTTGCCGCCAATAACAAAGCTCACATTGTCCCAACTATAACTACCTGGTGGATTGGGATAGCCTCTGGCCATAGCATCTTCTTTTGTTATCAGTTTACTCGTATGTGTACTAGCAGCCCATTTGTCGTACTGAGAAGGATGACATCCCTTACAATTTGAAGAACTGCCTGTATAATTACCTGGTTCTCCTCCGCTTCCTCCTCCACCTCCTTCAGATACGTCGTGCATTACTTGACCAACAGTCGTTCCAGTTCCTTTATAGTGACAACCTTTACAAGTGGCATCGGTATAGTCTCCAAGAGAATGGTTGAAATATCCAGGCTTTCCATTCCAACTTCCGCTTGTAATTTCAGGAGGTATTTTCAATCCTGCACCTGTAAATGTACTGCTCATTCCTGCATAGTTACTATCTCCGCTAAAGTGACAATCTGCACAATTGGTTCCAGAACCAACTGGAGTTCTCATAATATAGGAAGAGTTCCACGATAACGGTCTTCCTAATGGAGCCAAGTCATGTCTTGTATCATTGTGACAATATATACATGCTTCTATTGGATTAGAAGAAGTCCAATAAGTATCCCATCTACTACCATTGGCAACATTATCCGAATGATGCAATGCTCCAATCTTTTCTGGTGTAAATGTTCCAAGAGAACTATCTACAACATTTGATTGGTGACATGTCGTACAGTCTACTACATTAGTCTTACTTGTAGAGAAAGTATTGTCTTTCTGTAGATATTTTATACCGTGTATATCTCTACCAGCAGTGTTTCCTAATGTATTGTTAGCATGACATTCTGTACAATATAGTCCTTTGTGTTCGCTCTTACCGCTGATATGGCAAGTCTTACAATATGTGTCTGAATTATCTGTTGGTTTGCCCAATGATGCATCATGTATCTTTCCTGTATTATGACAATTTGCATTTGTACAACCAGGGGTAGTTGCTCCATTTGTCGAATGATTTGTCATATTCATATTGTTGACATTACTCATAGCTCCAGAGAATGCCGTATTCACATTCTGATGACAATATGCACAATCTGTATCACCGTTAATTCTTAATTCACTTCTGTTCTTACCGTAATGCGACGAGAAAGAAGAATCTGTTCCAGTAACATCTGTATAGGATACCTTCATCTCAGATAAATTGTGACACGTCAGACATGATGCTGTATCGCTGCTTGCTGATATTGCAGACTTTATGTCAGTTCCACTCTTGAAATGTTCGCTTACTGTCAATGCACTTGTCACATTGGGATATGGTTTAGTAGTATTATGGCACTCATAACATTTATATGGATTACTAAATTTATCTCCCATACTCGAAGATGATGGTTGACTTCCATCACTCTGGTGACAGCCCCAACATTTCTTATTTTCAGCACTAACTCCAGTCGCAGTAGCTCCAGAATTTAGATTAGCATGCGCAAGTTCACCTAGAGCCATTGCATTTTGGTCTACCTTAGATGTCGCACTTCCCGTAGTGCCATGACATGATATGCAATCTGGCCCTCCTCCACCTGATATTGATATGCTTACATTATGCGCATCCTGTGTATGACACCCGACACAATTCGTATTTGATTTATGAGTCGTTGCTCTGTCTGTATGACAGGACCAACAATTCTCATTTTCTGTGACACTATTGCCAGCACTTAAATATGGCTTTGAATTATTATGTGCAGGCCCGTGGCATGATATGCATGGTACAGCCTCCGTCAGGCTATAAAGCACGTCACTGGTACCATTATGAGCAACAAGTGGCGTCTTTGTATCATAGTTGAACGAGAATACTGATATACCGTTTCCTGCAAGCAGATTGGCAAGAGTATTTATGTTCTTCACATTGCTATTATATACCGGATGACATTGTGTACAACTTGGCATCTTTGGTATTCCATTTCCTGAACCTTTAATATATTCCCAATTTCCATGACAGAATTCACACGTATTGTTCTTATGTACATCTGCAGTTTTTCCATAAATTTTACCGTCGCTTCCAACAGCAGTTTTATCACTTGCATAACCTGGATGACATGCAGGACATCCTGCATTTTGATGATTGTTCTTTTTGTGTGCCGCCACTGCTCTAGAAGATGTCTGTCCGTAATGCTCTGTGTATGGTGAAAGAGGTTTTGCTCCAGAAATTGTATCTGTTTTATGGCAATTATCTTGACCACAACCTCCTCCAGCCTTTCCACCTGCTTCTATGCGCATATTTGTACTTTCTGTAACGGTAGGACTACCTGTACGAAATGCTTTTATTATCCACGTACCATAATCTGTATCTGTACCACTGGTAAAGTCTGCATTCGTATCATATGACACACTTGCCAAACCGTTCTGCTGAGTAATATTATATTTTGTAGCCTTTACCAAACCTGCTGCAGAACGAATTTCAAAGGTAATATTTATTCCTGAAAGTGGTTTGCCGGTGTCGTCCAATAATAATGCATATGCTTTAAAGTCAGAACTTAGACTTCCCACACTGGCCTTGCTTCCTGCCAAATATGGTGCAAAAAGAGAATATCTATCAGTGGATACCTGCAACGTTTGGGCAACTACCAGGGTAGCCATTGAAGAAAATATCAAAATCGAACATATCGCAAGCATCAAATGCTTGTTAAATTGATACATTTTTGCCATCTTAATCACCTATCATTTTATCACCTATCATTTTGTAATCCTCGCAGATTTGCTGCCATAAATGCTATTGACAGTTGCCGTATCTCCAACGCTTGCAGTTGAACTAGTAACTTTGATCAAATTATCTGTCCAACTATTGACCTGTGAAATATTACGGGTAATAGCTCCTGTCTTGTCTTTGATTGTTACATTGACATAACGATTATATACAGGATCATATGTTCCAAAACCTGAACCTGAAATAGTCACTATAGAACCGCTCTTCTTAGCTGAATTTATTATTACTTTTGGTACAGAAACCAGTGAGAATTTGTTGCTCTTTACACTTCCATTAGTCAATAGATATATTCCGTAGGCACCTCTGGTCAGTGATGGTACTGTTATAGTCATTGTAGTCGGACTGATAGAAGTCGGATTTATAGTATTGAGACTTATACCATTTGATATGACAGCAACAGAAGAATGAGTTACTCCTCCTACAGTTGTCACAAAGTTGGTACCTTTAATAGTAAATGAAGTTGTATCTCCTTCTAATACTTTATTAGTACTTATCGTTTCAATATTTGGTACTATGATATCTGTGCCAGGTGCAACATCTCCTGCAACAAACCATGCATGACAGCCCATACAATCCCAATTTTGACCTATATGACCATTTCCCAAACTTCCAGAAGTATTTGCAAAGTCCCATTGAATATTATGCAAAGATTTCACTGCATGACACCTTTCACAGTATCTTATAAAATCAGGTCCGAATTGACCACTATGTGTATCGTGACATGCTGCACATTTCGAATTATTTGGAGGATTAAATCCGCTTAGACTCCCTAGCCTATGATGTGACTTGTTATTAGACGGTATATCACTTGCCAGATTTTGTTCATGACAAGCTTCGCAACCTCCCCATTTCTTCCCTGAAGATTCATTAACAACCTTGAATTTAGTATCAGGGGTTACTTCAGATACGTCATATGGAGGTATATAGTGCCCATCATCATAATCATCTACGAGATTACCATGACATTTACTGCAATGTCTTTCTTGAGCATCTAAAGTCTCATGATGCGGTCTTCTAATTGTCATATTATTAAAGACAGTATCGTGACATTGTATACAATCTCTAACCATTGTTATACCTTGACCATCTATAACAGGATGACAATTCGTACAAACATATTTTCCACTCGCTACTAGTAAATGATGCCTTCCAGGCACACTATCATCACTTTTCAATGTAGTAGCAGGATCGTAAACAGTACCTCCCGATGTATGGCAATTTCTACATTTAAACTCTGTTAGGCTTGAGAATAATGAATCGTTCACTCCTATCCTTTGCTCTACCGGAGGAGGAGGAAAGGCAAGTCCCAAACCTATCAATGCAATAAATACCACCATTGGCATTACATAGTACATTAATATATGGTTTTTTCTTTTCATATTATTTCCCTTCAAATTTTTCTATCCTATTTTGTTTAATCCTTTATTTATCCTATTTTGTTTAATCCTTTATTTATCCTCTTATTTTTAATCCTTTATTTATCCTCTTATTTTTAATCCTTTATTTATCCTCTTATTTTTAATCCTTTATTTATCCTCTTATTTTTAATCCTTTATTTATCCTCTTATTTTTAATCCTTTTTCTTATCAGTTCAACATCCTTCCAATATTTTTATATCTATATTTAATTTCCGGTCAAGTAGAAATTACAATCATAACATCTGCATGACCTATAGAAAAAATAAAGAAATTGTAAAAAAATAAAATGACAATTGGCAAAATAGTATTGACAATTAGTTAATAGCTATTATAGCTATTTATTCTTAATTGTTACATATCCAATTGAGCCTATTTTGCCGGATGGTATGAATGCAACTGTTGAATCATTGACTGTCAAATCGAAAGTTACATATTTTCTTTTTGGAGTAAAATTAAATTCTCTTGATAGACGTTTTTGGATAACTCCATTTTCATATACTTTCATTTCTACTTTTGTCAGATTTACAGAACTTATATTTGTTGAATATGTTCCTTTTGATAAATTGACAGATTGTATATCTTCTTTTTCAGAACCCTTTGTTCTTTGCAAGATTATGTTAATTGCAACCGGTGTAGGTACTGGAATGCCAAAAACTGCCATATATGAATCTGCGAGACCATACCCAAATACATTATCCCTTCCAACAGTACCCAAGTCTTTTGAATTATGAAGAATAAGTCTAACGTCTTTATTATTATAAAGACCATCTATATTAACATCTTGGAAATTCGTCGAATATATTAATGCTGCCACACCTGCTACGTGAGGAGCAGCCATAGATGTTCCGCTTCTATAATCATAACCGCCCTCTACTGTTGAATATATATTCGACCCAGGAGAGGCAATTTCAACTTCAGGCCCAATTGATGAGAAAGTTGCTATTTGGTTAGATGGATCTGTTGCAGAAACTGCAATTACAGAATCTGTATATGCAGCAGGATATGTAACACTACCTCCATAATTATTTCCTGCTGATGCTATTAAAAGGACACCAGCATCGTACGCATTGATGACAGCATCATGCAATGCCTGTGAATCAGAACCTCCGAAACTCATTGAAGCTATATTCATATGGTTATCTACTGCCCATTGTAGACCAGCAATAATCTTACTCGTTTCTCCAGATCCAGAAGCATGCAATACCTTCACTGCATATAAATTCGCATCCGGTGCAACTCCTATAACTCCGATATCATTCTTGTCTGCTGCCACAATTCCTGCTACATGAGTCCCGTGACAGGTTTTTGCTTCTGTCTGACAATTATCGTCCCATGGATCTGAATTATTATGATATGAATTATTATAGAAATTATATCCTCCTTTATAGTTGTTTATCAAATCTGAGTGATTATAAATCATTCCTGTGTCCAAAATGGCCACATTTACCCCTTTACCAGTAACATTCTGATCATGTACAGGCATACTATTGATATGTTGAACTCCCCACGAATTGGTATATTCGTCTGTAGCATTATATATTTGTTCATCTTCTATATAAGCTATTCTTGGATCTTTTTTCATTTCTGAAATATTATTTTCTGTCACAGAAGCTGCTATGGCAGGAATCAAGCTAAAGTTCTGTTTTAATTTACCGCCATGATCTTTTACAAATTTTTCATCTGTCTGATCAATAGGTTTTTTAAATCCGATTATTACATTTCGGTCTGCTGCTGCTGCTATACCATTTATCAAAATGAGAATTATACAAAAATATATGATTTTTCTATACTTCTGCATATTCTTCATTATTTGTCTCATATTTCTACTCCTGCATTTTAACGTTTTTAGCATTTTGATTTTTCCTTCTAAAAATTTTTTCTATTTTTGTTCTTATTTTCTATCTTCTTATGATTATAATGTTTTCAAAAGTTTAAAAAAAATCGAAAGAAGAGATTTACACTCTTCTTTCGCATATCTTCCCTTCCAATTTAATTTGTTCTTACTTGATTTGTTCTTACTTATCCTTACGTGATTGTAGCCGTATATTTTATGCCGCTTACTGTTGTCACTGTTACAGGTTGTCCTACCTTCCAGGTCTTACTATTAACCTTTGCTACTATTTTGGCAGTAGTCCAAGATGTAATACTGCTAGAAGTATATTTCTTTCCTGATTGGACAGTTGTAACGGAGTTCTGTGGATTATTTCGTGGCTTAGTTTCAAATCCTGAACCATCGATTGTTAGCACTCCAGATACCAATTTCGCAGATGTAATTCCTGGCGGTGTTGGTGTTGCTGTAGGCGATGGTGTTGGTGTAGATGCTACAATAGTAGTCGTTGCTTGTCCGCCGTTGGCAGTTATCACTGTTGTACTATCTCCTGATGCTACTGTACCAGATACTGTTGCCACTATCTGTGTATCGCTCCAGCTGGTGATACTCGCAGAATAACCTGCACTACCGGCAATGACATATTGCTCAGCATTTGAGGTCGGCTTGCTTCCTAAGCCAGTTCCTGAGATAGTTAATGTCCCGCCATTCAATGTCGCTGAAGTTATTGTCACTTTATCTACGATAGTCAGAGGTTTAATGTCGCTTGGTTTTGGTACATTCTCTACAGCATCTGTCTTTACAACCTTGATGTAATGCGCACCTGCTGCCAGATTTACAGTAACAGTTATCTGTCCATTTGATATAGTATCTGGAGTAAGTGTTGTACTATCATCTATATTTACAACTGTTGTAGAACCATCTTGAACAAAGTTAGTTCCAGTGAGTGTCACAACTGTCGGAGTATTGGCTAAGAATACGTCAGGGGTTGCTAATTGGACATCTGGAATAATAGCTCCTGCGAAC
>Ga0209323_10000519_pt1 | contig 24810 bp, 26 predicted proteins | sample Rifsed19ft2_FD_184014 | JGI IMG/M metagenome (GOLD analysis project Ga0209323, IMG submission 184014) | Soil microbial communities from Rifle, Colorado, USA - sediment 19ft 2 (version 2) | ecosystem: Environmental > Terrestrial > Deep subsurface > Rock core/Sediment | place: Rifle, Colorado...
CGCCCCACTTCTCCACGAACTGCTTGGTAGAGAGCGCAATGGGCGCAGGCGTAGAGCCCCAGACCCACTTGACGCCACGGGCGGCGGCCTCCGTGAGCCAGGTCTTGTAGAACAGCCGTTGCCAGTCGAAGTGGTCTTTGAGCGTCAGCGCCGTCCGACCCGCCCCCAGCACGTAGCGTTCGGCCTTATCGCCGTCGATGGGCCGTCCAGGGTAGTCCGGCAGGTGCTCGGCACTGATTCTCGCCCATGCCTGCACCTTGCCAGCCGCCGACAGGAGGTAGAGCCCGCGCTTGATGTGCTGTAGCGCAAGGGCCTCGTCCATCACCATGAGTACGCCTGTATCCTTCGCCCAGGTAGCGGCCAGGACGGGTGCGGCCTCGGCCCAGATTTCACGCACAACCGCTGCGTCGGCGGCTGCGGCCTTACGGATGGTGAAGTTCATATCAATCCTTCGTGAAGAAGACAGTTAGCTCAAGGTTCCCCGCCGTTCCCGTCTTCGCTGTCGTCTCCAGCCAGAGGAATGAGTCGGCGGGGATCGTCGCATCCCCAAAGCTGGTGATCACCGTGCCCGTTGTTGTGCTGGTGATAGCCGTCGCCGAACTCAGCACGGCAGTCCCCGCCGCGCTCCGGTCTGTGCTGAACTTCGGGTTGATCGTGACGCTGGTATAGTCGCCCGTGAGGACGCCGACTATCTTCGTGATCGTGATGGGGACATTGAATCGCTGGAGGCCGATGTCCTCAGAGGCGGTCGGCGTCTCAATGGTGATACTGAAGGACTCCTCCGCTGTCTGCGTCGGGTCCACGCGGCCGTTAGCATCGAGCTGGCAAATCCCGCTCGCGGCGTTCAGGGCGATGTCATCGATGTTGCCGCCGGTCTTCCGGCCCACAACTGTCTGCTCGGCAACTGTCACGGCGACCGGCGTGTTGTCGCTAACGGCGGCAACGATTGTCTGGGCGTCGAACAGCGTCTTGAGGACAGCCGGATCATCCGTGAGGTCTGCATACGCCAGCACTTCCTGAAGCCAGCCAGCCGCGAGCTTGCCACCAGCTCCCGCCTTCGGAATGGCATTGGCCGCTGGTGTGGCGGTCGCAACTTCGTCCGAGCCAGTGTTTTGATGACTCGAAGCATGGGTCTTCGGGGGCTGCGCGTCGGCTAGTTCCCCTGAGAGCCCCGCCACGCTGATCTCGTCGGCTCCAGCGTTTTCGTGGCGGGCCGAATGGTCAGCATAGGGATCGTCCGTCAGGTCGGCGTAGGCCATCACCTCCTGCATCTGGGCAAGATTGAGCTTCGTGCCAGCCGTCAGGCCCGCGTAGCCATCTGCGACGTTCTTCCCAGACTCCTGCTGATAGCCCGTGTGCGGGTCATCAGCGGCTTCATGCGCGTCAAGGTCTCTCGCCCAGGACAGACTTAGCCATTCTTCATCAGCCGTGTCGTAGACCTGGATAAACCAGTCCGTGACGTTATGAATCGTCAGGCCATCGGGCGGAGACGGCCATTTAGCGTCCCGCTCGGATGTTGTGAGTTGGGCAAAGACGATTGGTTGGAGCCGCTGGTATATTGGCATTATCCTGAATCCACTATGACATCGGCGGCGTAACAGGTGTAGACGCCACCAGCATCGCCTCCGAGTTCTCCACGATACTCCTTCGAGCCCGCTGGCAACGTCAGGGCTCCACTACGAAGTCTCACAGGCGTCGTGCTTGTGGTGGAAAGCTCTGAGCCAGCCAGAACAATGCCGTCGGTGATGTTATAGAGCCGCGTTCTCGCAGTGTAAGCTGGTGATCCGCTGGCGAGAACGGCCTCGAAGTAGAACAAGGCGCTTGCTGGATAGTCAGAACGAGTGATAAGGCGCGTCAGGTTCCCGAACTGGACAAAGCCAGGGGCACCAACCCCGACTAGAGACGGAACAGCTACGACCCACGTTGCCACCACAGGCTCCACAGCAATGACATACGAGCCTGACGCTAGACCTGGTGTGGGGACGACCAGCGGCAAGGTAACGGGCGCAGGTGCTATCGTGCAGATGGTGGCCATCTGCGGATCAGGAACCAGAAGTGGCAGCACTACTGGCGAAGGCGCAAGTGTAGCAGTTCCAATCACCAAGGCGGGTTCGGGCACAGCCAGGAGGAGGCTTACTGGGTCAGGTGTTAATACCTCTTGGCTGAGAAGTGAAGGGCTGGGGACCACTACAGTGATAGCAACTGGCTGGGCTGCCAGGGTGCCCTCAGTGACAATCACGACATTCGGCACAGCAAGGGGCATGGCCACAGGAGCGGGCGCTAATGTGACCGAACCTAAACTGATAGACGGTGCTGGCACTACCAAGGGAGCGGCAACGGGCGTGGCCTGCACGACTAACGCCCCCGCACTCACCGACGGCTCCACCACTGTAAGGGGCAGTCCTACTGGCGCGGGGGAAAGAGTCGCCGTTCGGACCAGGGTAATCAGAGGAACATCGGTGACAATTGCGGCTGGAGACGCTGCCAGTGTTACGGCACCCGCAACGAGCGTCGGGGCTGGGGTGGTCAAGGGCAGAGCGACTGGGCTTGGGGTCAGCGTTGTGACACCGCCCTCCGTCCACTCAAGATGTAGCTTGGCCCCAAGGACGTGGCTGGTTTCGTCCCACGTCCTGACGACGAACCTGGAGTAAACATCAGTTCTTGGCTTGAGGATCAGGACGATAGACGTAAGAATATAGTCAGTCACTATCTCCTGGATGACGCTGACCAAGGAGGGCGACTGCTTCCAACCAACCCCCAGGGAAGTCTGGAGCCAAGCAGCAAACGCTGTCGTCCGCGTTCTGGTGGTTACATTATAAGTGGATGTAGTGAATGTGCCCCCTCCGGCGGCGTCCTCAGCGTGGATGTCAAAGCGGGCATCGTCGTAGGAGTCACTGGAAACGTAGACTTCCAGGTAGGCCACGTCGATAGTCGAGCCCTGGGCAGGGAAGGGGCCGTTGTGGAATCGCAGTCCGCCCCACCGACGGCTAGCAACGAGATCGCTGGCGGTGATGTCTACGATCCACCAAAAAAAGTTAATTGCACCATCGCTCTCGATTTCTGTAGCATCATCGCTGGAGGCATCAACCTGGTCGTCCATCGTCGGATCAGCGCCGCCAGCGATGGGCGGCAGATCGTACTCGGCCACATAGCGCCGCCTACCATCAGGCGTGAATCCGAAGAGCCGTGCGTCAGACACTAGGCCATCCTGTCTCTAGCTGCCCTTTTTCTACGCCCAACCGCGTGTCTGTGTCTGCGTCGCCTTCGGCCTTGATCAAAGCCAGGTAGCGTTCGATGGCCTCCTCGCGTAGATACCGCCGAACCAGCAGACGAGCCGTATCCCTGAGCTTCGCCAAACTCGGCTGGCCGAAGGCGTCCTGAACCTTAACAACTATGGAGTCGTCAACCGTGATCGACCCTAAATCGAGCGTCGCCATGCTCTATCTCCTTAAAACAAGTACAGGTGGGGCAATGACGCCCATCGGACCGGACTCCCGCTGGCTGCGAGCGAACCCAAAGCTCCAGGTTCTCTGGGGGGTTGTCGTCCTTCACTCCATTCTTGTGATGGACTTCCTCGTTAGGTAGCAAGAGGCGCCCTAGTTCCTTCTCCATTACGAGACGGTGTTCCAGCACGTACTTCCGCTTGGTGCCGCGTCCAGCAATGGACGGATGATCGGGGGCATAGATAAGCGCGTAGCCCCTGCGAATAATTCGTCCACCGCGCCAATGGATAGACCTTTCAGCGGGTAAACCGACGGGGTTCTTGTGTCGGCCTGCACATGTACGACCACAGAATATCCCGCCACCATGGCGTCGGCTCTTGATGTTTGGGAACTCTTCGCCGCATTCCTGACAGACCCGTATAACCCCTCGGTAGCGACCGGCCCTCCCAGCATCCTTGTACCACCATTGACCTTGGTCATCCTGGCTCCAATTTCGGAGAACCTTCACAGCTAGCCTCCTTTTCAGATAGACTAACTGCAGTATACCCTGCCCACTATTGTATTGTCAAGTGAGTTGCAAGATTCCTTCTGCGTTCCACTGGAGGGTAATGTCGCCGCCGTTGGTTGGCGTGTCGGTAAGTTCGATGTAAGCGATAGGGATGCTGTCAGCGTCGGCTGTGACGTGCTTGTAGATCAGCGCCGCTCCGATGGTGTCGTTAGTCGCGCCGCCCAAAGCAGTCCAGGTGACATCATCGGCATCGAACTCTGCGCGGTCGTTGGCCGTGTCCTCGTTAACGGCTTCGTTCGCGAACGCCTTTCGCACGTAGTTTGTGGCGACCAATTCGCCCAGGGTAGTGAAGGCGCTGATGGTCGCCGCATCTGCCTCAGTGTCGCAGCTCGTGCTCGCTGCCACCTTCAGCAGCATCACGCGGATGTCATGCGTGTCCAGGTCGATTGTTCCGTCGGCGATGTTCTTCTTGGCTCTGGTGTAGACTAGAGAAGCCATTTCGCACTCCTTTTCCTATGGTGCATATACTTGCCCGTTGACTGGGTCTGCTCCGAACGTAATGTAGAACTCGTAGGGCACAGCGGTCAAAGCCTCTGTGTCCGTGTAGCGGCTGTGGTGGGGTGCGCCATCACCGACGGCAGTGTGCTCAGCGGGTGTCAGGTAAGCTGTGTGCGGGTCAGCAGCGGCTTCATGGGCCGTGATGTCAGCCTCCAGCGCCAGCTCGCCGTCGGCGTCGGGCAGGGTGATGGCACGGTCGGCGGCAAGAGACGCTGGCCCCTTGAGCGTGACCTGTTGGGTGCCGCTGCCTGACGCCTCGCGGAACTGGACAGAGAGGTTATTTAGAAGGCGGACAGGAACAGTAAACTCGCTGGCCGTCGGCGTCGCAGAGAGCGCCAGGCCGCCGCCAACGTAGAACCCTATGAAGTCGTCGGTGAGCAGGAGATAGTCGTTTGCGCCCCACTTGATGTAGTAGAGCGCGCCGGACTTGTAGAGCTGGAAGCCCGTGTCGCCGATGGTGAGGATGCCCACCAGGTCGAGCGTCGCTTCGCCCTGGACAGCGGCGACGGCCTCGGCGTCCGTGTACTTGGCGTGGTGGGCCGCAGCGATGGCTGCGTGGGTGGCGATCTCCGCCGTGACCTCAGTGTCGCGGGCAATGGCGGCGGGAATCTGGCTGTCGCCAAGTGTACCGGTATGGTCGGCAGCACTCGATATAGCGTGCTGCCGGGCGTGGGCCGAGGAGGTGATGGTTAGGGGATCGGCAGCAGTCCCAGCGTCATGTCTCTTAGCGTGCTTGAGAACAAGCTGTTCCGCCTGGCTCAGTCGCTCCTCAGCGTTAGCCAGCCTTCGCTCAAGGGTCTCAATCTCAGTCACTACTCTACGCCTGGCACTTGACTGTCAGCCTCTGGCCGCGCCTCTAGGTCAATCGGCTCTACCTCAGCATCGACGCGCGTGATCACAGGCACGCTCGGCTCCCAAGCGTATTTATCCGTAAAGCCCAGAACCCACTCCAAGAACAGCCCTCCCTCATTATCCTGAACGTTCGTAACGGACGGCAGGCCATGTATCTCGCCCACGCTGTACCATCGCTTGCGGTCCCACCTGTAGGCGAAGCGCACAGTGTCCGCCTGTTGGAAGTCCTCGCCCCAGATGCGAACTCTCAGGAGACGGTGGGGGTTGGTGAACTCCATCCGCGAGCCGTAGAGCACGCCGGAGTCCGAGCCTGCCACGCCGCCGGGGTCGGGGAAGCGCCGCTGACTCGCGCCCAATGCTGAGGATGCAAGGCTCGTGAGCACAACGCTGTCGTGCGACTCGACGCCGAACAGCGTCAGCCCAGGATCGACACCGGAACCCAGGGGCACGTTGCCCGCCGCCAGCGCCTCCAACTGCGCCCCCGCAGGGAGCCAGCCCAGGTCGTGCCAGACGAACTGGCCATTGACGACCTTCCAGGCCAGGAGGTGGGGGTAGACTGTAGCGAGGGCACGGGCCAGTTCACCCGTGCAGCCGTCAGCGATGGCTAGAGGCTCCGTGCGGGCAGGGATGGGCCAGACTTCGGAGGCGGTTGTATTCGCTGGTGCGCTAAGTGGTTTAATCGCCGCTGCGGCAATGCCCCATGTAACGCTGACCGAAAGCGTCCAGGACATCGTGACACTTGCAGCACCGGCCTCACTGCTTCCTGCTCCCAGCATGATTCGAGAGCTAAAGTAGTTGTAACTGTCGTTCCATCGCTCTATCTGATCCGCACCGCCCGAAGCGGTAAGTGCGTCTAGCCTGTGGGAGCAAAGAACATCCAGAACGATCTCGCCAGTTGCGCTGCTGATCGCCACTGAGGGCGCAGTGCTCGTTCCAGTAGCGTCGCCTGACGCACCAATCGGTACGCTCTGATCGGCGCCAGTCCAACTCGTAGCACCACCGATGACAGGGTTACTCCCGTCGAGCGTGACTACCACATCATGGGTGCCTGTCACCGGTGCCGTCAGATACCACAAGGAGGCGTAGTAATTGGGATCAGTGTCCTGGATGACGATCAGGGTTAAGGCTACCCCGTTGTATGTCACGCTAGTCGGGAGCCGACCCCATGAACTCACGCCAACAACCAACACAAGGTTGCTACCCGTGCAGGCGTGGGGCCAAGTAAGTACTGAGGCATCGGCGTGAGCGGTCGAAGCCACGTCGAAGGCTAAGGCCATTATGTCACCGCCGCTGTCGTATTCAGGTGGAAGCGCACCCAGTACTTGCTCTTACTGTTCACTGTGCCCAACCCCATGCTGGCCGGTATGTCCCGCTCGCTCCAGCCCAGGTAGCCCTTACGGGCAAAGCCACAGTTGGGGATGCTGCGGAATGTCAGGTCTACCAGCGTCAGTGCAACCCAGGCCGCGCCGTTGTAGTATTCGGCTGTGTCGATGCCTGAAGTGGCAACTGTGTTCGCGGTGTCAATCTCTATGTAGCAGCCCTCAAACGGGTAGTTGGCCCCCACATAGAGGTAGTCGGCTGAGGCGGCCCCGCCCAGGCCGGTGAGTTCCACGACCGTCGAGGGGTTGTTGTCTGAGGCCGCAGCCGAGTAGTCGGTGAAACTCCCATCGTTGTCCACCATGACGGCTACGCCCAGCCCAGAGGCCCCTGTAACGCCAGCACCGCGAGTCTTACCCGCAAACGGGTCCTGGTAGGCGTAGCCCCACTCGCCGCCGTGACCGATGGCCGTGATGCGGGCCAAGGGTGTGTCCCTGCCAGGAAGGGCGTTGTTAGCTGGGCCGACAGACCGCGCCCTCAGTCCCTGGTCGATGTGGATCACGTCGCCGTTCGCCAGCGGCATGAGGACTCCCAGCCCGCCAACAGACGCCGCGCCCTTGCCGTTATCAACATGGTGCGCTATCGAGGGCGTGAGGTTGACGAAGGTGGAACTGACGGGGTTGTAGGCGTAGGCCCCGTCGGCCTTGCAGACGATAATCACGTCCCCGATGTGGGCGAGGGCGTTGATTGGGTAGTGAGGCTCGCCTACGGCGACAGCGGAGCCCCAGTTGGCGATGGTGAACGGATCAGCCCCGGCAGGGCAGATGCTTATCTGGTAGCGACCCGTGTTGACCCTGACGAGCCGCCCGTCGTCGAGGGGTTCTAGCTGCCACGCCGCAACGTCGGCGTCCTGGGAGAAGGTGCCAGCAGCGTTGCGCCGCGCAATATAGGCACCTGCCCCGAAACTGACATAGAGGTAGGCCGTACCACCGCCGTCGTCATGGAGGCAGACGCCCTCAGCCTTCGCGGTGCCGGAGATGTCCTCAACACTGGACGTGTGGCCGTAGCGGATGAGCTTGTTGCCTACCGGGGCGAAGAAGGCGAGCCCGTTATCATCTTCCCAGATGGCGGCGCCGACGGCCGTATCCTTGTGACCCGCCATCGTGGCGCGGAAACTGGGCGGACAAAGGGCAAGCTGCCCCGGCACACGGGCATCGCAGCCACCGCTGAAGTGATAGCGGCTGGCGTTCTGCCGCCGATAATCCCCGAATCCTTCATGCCCCGTCCGATGGAGCGTGACCCACTCGGCCACGGGCTCTCTCCTCTACTATGGCCTCCGCCGCTGGTATGGCGGGGCCGAGCAAGTCCTTGATGTTTTTGGCGACGGCGATGGGCATCGAATAAACGCGGCCTTCGCCTGCGCCCAGAAGGAGGCACCCATCCTCTGTGACTCCGACCTCCCAGCCCTCCGCATGGGCGACGATGCGACAGCGCAGGACCGTCTCGCCGTCTATCTCCTCAACGGGGTACACGTCATCCCACTGCGGATGAAGCACGTCATTCTTGCTGTCGTGGCGGGCTATCCGCCTGCCGTCGCCGAGATCGACGAAAATCAAAGCACCCATGTCACACCGTCACCTGACTCGTTTGCAACTGCGGAATCCGCCAACGCGGCCTGAAGCCCCTGTGTTTGTTCTCTTGGGCCTGCGCCTCTGCCCGCCAGTGGCGGAGAAGGTTGCTCCACCGGTTCACCCATTCCGTACTGCTTCGGTTCTTCTCCTCTTTGTCGAAGAGTCGCTGGAAGATGCGCCGGCAGGCGTGAGCGGTCACGTAGTCAAGATCACAACTCGTCGTGACAACGTCAGTAATCAGGCTGGTGAAGTTCTTCCACTCCTCGGCGTACACAGGGTAGGCGCCGCCGAGGATACTGGCGGGGAGTATCAGGTCGAACCCGCTCTCCACCTGCTCGATGTCGTAGTCGATGTCCTCGCCCCGGTAGAACTCGTCCACCTGGGTGCCGAGTCGTTGATAGACCCGCCCGATGTCGCCCAGGTGTGTGATGCGGGCCGGTAGACTGATGCGCGTGTCTCCTACCCGCACGATAGAGAGAGCAGTCCAGTAGGTGTCGGCTGTTACTAGTGCGCCGCCAAGATGTGGCCTGATCTGGTAGCAGCCCGTAGGGATGGTGAACGTTGAGGACAGCACCACCCACTGTTTCTGCGTTGTGTCGGTAGCGGTTGAATCGAGCGTGATGTTCGCGCTGTTCGTCACGTCATAGATGGCCAGCGTACAGGTGCCGACAGCGGCACGTACCAGGACGTTCACACGGTAGATGTCACCAGGCACCACGCTGATAGGCGTTGCCGCGTAGCCGTAGCCAGCAGCTCCGGTGTTGTTTACAAAGAGCGTCTGGCGCGCGAAGCGGTGCGGGAAACCTGTGGCGTCCGTCTTGCTGAGCGTCGCGCTCGAACCCGTCCAGTACGTCGCTATGTCGGCGTTCAGGGTCTCCATGTCGCCGTCCGTAACGAGCGTCAGCACGAACGGTGTCCAGTAGCCGCAGTCAACCGTCAGGGCAAGGGCTATGTCGTCATCGACGTAACTGACGTGGCCGATCTCCGGCAGCCACAACTCCATGATGTCGGCGGCGGCAGGGGTGATCGTGTCGAGGTCGGGGTTGAAGGTGACGTTACCGGTCGATGGGTTGTAGACATCCGCGAAGGTGTCCTCGTAGGCGTTAGCTGGATCGGTCACGTCGCGGATGCGGATGGGCGAGCCTCTGGGGACGAGCGAGGAAGCGTGGGGTCCGGCCAGCACCTCATCATCGCTGAAGCTCGAAGTCGCTATCGCGCTGCTGGTGTACTTCTTCGCCAGCGGCGTGCGGGCGATGATCGCGTCGCGGACCTCCTCTCTCGTGATGCTCACTGCTTCACTTCTCGCTTCTCAGTTCCGACTAGATTCCTTATGCCCCCACTAGCACCTAATTCTGCAAACAGACTGATAGCCTTCTCCATGTCCTGTGAGGGGACGACCAGAACGCCGTCGCCGAGCGCCTTGATCTTGCGGACGGCACGGCGGATCTCGCCACGTTTGTTGCTGAATTGGACGAAGACTTTGCGGTTCATCCTCACTTACGAGCCTTCCTGCCAGTGGGCTTCCATCCGTGCTCCACGCCCCGGAGAAGATTGGCCTGCCGACGGGCCTTTGCCTTCGTCGTGCCTTTCGCCTTTACGCCGCCGGGCGTACTAACCCGATAGCGGCCCTTGCTCACTTTCCTTGTTTTGACTGGCATCAGTACACTCTCCTCCGCCCTTCGCGCCGCGCCCGTAGATGGTCGCAGTAGTCCCTGAGTTCTTGGATGATCTGCGCTTTGGTGAGTCCTACTGTCGGCAGGGGCCTATCCTCTCTCGGCTTCGCCGCCAAGTCTTCCTCACGCTGTAGCCAGTCACGGAGATAAGCGGTCTCCATCGTGCTTGAGCCAGCAATGACGACTCCCAATTCGGCCAGCCGCCGCAGAATTGCCTCACGCTCGTTACGAACGGGCCGTGTTGGGCTACGACCTAGCGGAAGCCAGAGTCTAGGCATCTCGCCATAAGCGCCTGCGTGCGCTCCGAGACATTCTGCTCCGTGGAGCAACCCATAGGCGACGCCGAAGGCTGTACTCGACCTCTGGTGCGCCGCTTCTTTCCAAAGCCTTCTTAGGCTTCAGTGTTGATGGCAGGACACGCAAGGCCATAAGACCATGGCGGCTGTTTCAGGGTACAGCCGCCGAAACCCGCTAGTTGCTACGCAGCGATGGTCAGGAAGAACACCCCGTAGTCGGTGTCCACACAGGCGATGAGTGTACCGATACCGATGTGCGGCTGATCCGCACCCGTAGGCGGAGCAGCCTCAGTCAGTGCCATCAGCTTGACTCCGCCATCGGCAGCCAAGTTCGGCACGGCGGTCTTACCCAAGGTCACGACCCCCGCGCCGGAGAGCACAGCGGCATAGCCCCAGGTCTGAAGCCAGCCATAGGAGGCGCTGGCGATCTCCGTGGCCGCGACGCCCACAGGGGGGCCGTCAACGTCGTCGGCGTCGTACAGCTCGACGGACGTGTATGGGTTCACCATGAGCCCTGCAAGGGACTCGGCAGTCGTCAGGGCCTCCCGTACCGTCTCGCCGTCGGCCAGGACGGCGGTAAGGGTGGCCCCTGATGCGACGGCGGCGTGTGACTTGATCCGGTAGATGTGGCCCTCGCCGGGGCCGTCGTTGATGTAGATGTAACCGTCGGCATAGAGGTTCACGGCGGCCGCTGTTGCGCCTAGCGTCACGGCGATGCTGGAAGCGCCAATCGCCGCAGCCGCTTGAACGGCCAAGTCCATGTCGTGGTTGGCTACACCGATTGCCTGCATGCAGAGCTTGCCAGCACCCAGAGCTTCACCCGCTGAAGCGTACCGGAACACCCTGCCGTCGGGCAGAACTATTCGCGTGCCCAGCGGGTGCTTCTTGGCCGTACTGGTCTGCTTTTCGTCCCCGTAGTCCCCGAAAATTGTCCCAGGGAAACTCATGTCTATCTCTCCTTAGTCCTTACACCAGCCGCAGACCGCCCCGTGCATCTCACGCGAGCACTGCGGGCAGGTATGCGCCAGTGTCTTTGGTTCGCTTGAGGCCGTCTCGGGCTGGACTGCCCCAGCTACGTTCTGGGCTTCTACGTCGTCGCCAACTCCCTGTGGAACGCTAGACTGGTCCGCTTGAGCCACCCTCGGTAGGTCGGGCGTGAATCCGCGTGCCAGGTAACGCTCCATGTGCCAGGGGTCGGCTGGTAGGTTGGGCATGGCTTCACCGTCAGGCTTGTACCAAGTGATCCTGCGAGGCCAGTCGGTTAGCTGTACGCTGTACCCCTGACCCGCAAGCTGCTTCAGCATCTCTCGCCTCTCAGCTACCTGTTTTGATGTCGCCATGCCTCACCTCACTAAGCGGCAGTGCTGAGCGCACCGATCTCGTACTGCGCGGGGGCACCCAAGGCATCGTTCAGCTCGAACAGACCGTAGTCCGCCGTGACGACGACCTCCGTGCCACGCAGGGACGCATCGCGTTCTCGCTCCGTGTTGAAGCCAACCGACTCCAGATACGCTATACAGTTCTTGGAGAAGATGGCTCCATACCCAGAGTCCACAGCGCTGATCTTCTCGATGTTGCCATCCTCGAAGAACGCTACGCCGTTCAACACGATGCCCCTATAGAAGTCCTTGAGCAGATCTTCCGAGAGGCCCCTGGGCATCGGGTAGGTGGCGAAGCTGGTAGCAGCCTGAGACGCCAAGTAACCGATGGCGTAGGGGTGGTGAACGAAGTAGATCGGAGGGGGCAACTTGTTGGCCTTCGCCCATGCGGCGCACGCTTGGGCATTGGCCATCTTGAGGCTTGCGCCGTCGGCACCGAGGGTCGTACCGCCATTGAGCGCCGAGAACAGGGCGATGGCGTCCGTGTCCTTCTTACGGGCCACGGCATCGCCCATCTGGCGGCCGACGATGGCGAACACGTCCTCGTTCTCCTGGCGGACGAGCTTGTCGGTCAGGATGACCTTCAGGCCGATCTCGCTGGCGGTGAGGTCAACCGTGGTCATCCCGATGTCCTCGGTGTCCACAAGGTCAACGCCGTCCACGAGATCGCTGGCGGTCATCTGCGCGACTTTGGGCACCGTCACCGTCTTGTTCCCCTTGCCGAGCCTGAAGTGCTCGACGAGGTTGATGACGGGCATGTTATGTTCCATCGTATAGCGTGCCTTCTCGATCACGATCCCTTGGGCGTTTTCGAGTTGGCCCGTTGTGGCTGTCTGTATTGACATCTTTTACCTCTTTGCTTGTTCGTCGTCGAGGATGCGCCGGTACTCAGCGTCCTCGGTGGCAGTTCCTGTTCCTTCCCTGTACCTGTCTCGAAGGTAGGCTTTGCGGCCCGTGCCCGCCGTGGGCGTACCCGTAGGCGTCTTTGGCGGGATCGCGCCCTTGAGCTTGGCCAGGCCGTCCTTCTTGCCCTCTAGGGCCTTGTGGTGCTTATCGAGCTTGCCCATGTCCTCCATAGCCAGCTCGTACCCCTTTTCCAGTGCCTTCTCGATGCTTAGGCCGAACATCTCCTTGAGGAGCGGCGTGCGGCTGCCCTGGCGGTTCGCGGCCTTGAGTGCGTTGCCAAGCCGTTCGCCCTCAGCCTCAGTGAAGCTGGCGGCGATCAGGTCCTGGCCTGTGAAGGCTTCGCTCAACTCGCGGTTCCAGGTTGCCGCTTGGCCTGCGACCCAGGCGTTACGGTAGCGGTCAATGGCGGTGTAAAGGCCCTTGGTGTCGATGCGACCGTCGCCAGCCTCGATGGCCGTCTGAGCCTCAGCCATGATTCTGCCGATGTCGCTGATCGCGGCGCGGCCGTCGTTCAGGATGCGGTCGGTGTCCTCCTGTTGGGCACGTCGCCGCTCCTGCTCGCCCGTCACACTGTCTACCGCACTCTGCCGTTCCCGCCGCAGGAGTTCCTTCAGGTACTCGGAGTCACCCGCGCTCAGGCGGATGACTTCCTCCCTCACAGCAGGATCGAGCGCCTTGATCTGCTCCTGTATCGAGGGTTCGGCTGCCTCTGGCGTTTCCGCCTCGGCTGGCTCCTCGGCTTCCGCAACGGCCTCCGCTGGCTCCTCCGGTGGCTCAGGAGTCTCGGTCTCTAGCGAAACCTTGCTCTCCGCCTCCGCCGAATCGGCTGGCGTAGCCGGTGAAAGCTCTGGCGCCTCTGCTACGGCACTCTCTTTGGGCATGACTCCTCCAAAAGAACAGGGGCCAAACCTCGGAAGGAATGGCCCCTTCTGCCGATACTATACCCAGGCAGGGTTTAAGCTGTCAAGGCGTGAACGTGGGCAGCGCCAACCCTCCTGTGCCTATCGTGACTGGCTCCAGGCCCAGCGTAGGCGCAACCGTCCCTCGCCCACGGGCGATGTCGGCCTGGCTGGGCGGCTTATAGCCCAGTTCGATCAGTAGCTTCGTCTTGTCCGGGTTGCGGCGCCGGTAGACCGTGCGCTCGCGTTCGATGAGTTCTTGGAGGCGACGGTACTCTGGCGGCCAGAAGCGCGTGTTGGCGGCGTACTCCGGCCCTAGCCCCTGGGCGGCGGCGTTCGCTTTCGCGTCCTCCATCGCCTGCGTCCTGTATGTCGAGTAGGAAGGGGCTGCCAAGCCCAGGCGTTGCTTGTTCGCCTCGTACACGGTATCAGGTATGTTGAAGTAGTCCTGAAGCTGCTGCTCCTGCTGCCAAATCTCCTTCTGCTTCGGTGTCCAGTACTGCTGAATGTAGCCGATGGCCTGCTGCTGCTCAGCGCCTGGCAGCACTGCCAAGGCTGCGTCGCGGGCTGCATAGAAGCCGTCCCAGTCAACGAGCCCTGTATCCTCTGACGTGTAGTCCTCGACCTTCACGTTGTAATAGGCTTGGATGGCCTGCCCGATGCTACCAGGGGCGTAGTTCTCCTCCTCAAAGACAATATCGAGCGCTTGGTAGATGCCTTGAACCCGCTGATAGGTCGCAGCCGAGCGGTCATCCGCCCGGGCTCGCCATACGTCTATGTCCATTGCGCCACTGTCGAGGCGGGCGTCATCCTTGGCCTGATCGGACATTTGGAGGCCACGTACCTCGCGCCGGAGTGCGGCTGCCCTAGCCTCAGGTGGTCCACCGTGCAGTTTCAGGTCAGCGTCGAGTTCTTTGCGGAGAGCCTGCACTTCTGGCGCAGCGTCTACCTGGGCACGAACTGCGGGGTTCGCCTGACGCTCTTCTTCGGTCACACCCATCTGCGCCATGACTTCGGCTCTCGCAGCCGTCATACGGTCGTAGGGCGTCTGATAGGTCTGGACACCGACACCGAGAATGGCCGGCGCGGCGAGTAGACCGCCCAACAGCCCTTCGCCTCTCATAGCGTCAACTACGTCCTGAATGAAGATCGGGGCCAGTCGGTTGAATACCTGCGCCCTGATCATACTCGGCGTTGCTGGCATCAGTTCCTCGCCAAGAAACGTCTGATTGCGGAGCACGTCTATGGCGAAGCCTGCCTGGGGAGACAGTTTGCCCTGCACGAAGCGACCGATACTGGTGAGCCGATCTGCGTCATAGACGAAGCCCGAAGATGCCTTGCGATCACCTGTGGCTATCTGCGCCGCGTAGCGCACAATCGGCTGCCAGCCAGCCCAGAAGTCGATGCGAGTCTTACCAATCCGAATCTTGCCGAAGTCCGTGGAACGGGGGTCGAGTTCTACGTCAGCCAACCCTGAGAACTTCAGGAACCCCAACATCGTCGCACCTGCGCCAATAAAACTGGCCATCTCCTCGGCGGCTAGCCGACGCACAGCGGGCGACGTGCTAAATAGTTTCAGCGGATACTGGAAACGGCTCAAGGCGAAACGGGGAGCGAAGAAGCCTGCGCTAAGCAGGGGCGAAGCACGGTTCAGTGGACCAAGGGAACCACGACCGCTGCCCTTGTTGATCAGGTCGGCGAGTTCCATGTAGTCATTGAGCGTCTTGCCCTGACCCTGCCACTTGCGGGCGATGTTGTAGTAGATGTCCTTGCGGAGTTTATTCAGAAATGTCACATAGCCGCGTTCTGATGCCTTCGTTAGCTGACCAAGAACTGGGATTTTATGGAGGAGACCGGAAATCCAGACTTCCTCACGTGCGATCAGGCTACCAGCAGTGCCGCGCTCTGCGTGAAAGACGGCGTTCCAGCCTTGGATTGCGTCATCGTCATAAAGACCAGCCGGCACCTTCCGTAGCATCTCATCCACTTGACCTGCAACCTTCTCACTGAAGAAGGCCCTGAACTGTGTCGGAATGTTCCCGAACAGTTCTTTAGGATGCCTAATGAAGATACCAGCCTGGCGCAGCGTTGCTGAGAAATCGGCAGAAGCCATAACAGCGCGCGGGGTGTTCAGCAACTCAACTACGTTGCGCCATATCTTGGCACTGAGAGGCCGTTTCCCAACCAGTGCTGTACTCAGCTCTGGGCCAAAGACCCTCTCCAGCAACTTGATCTCGGCACGCTGCGGAATCTGCCCGCTCAGCACCTTCTCTAGAGCGACATAGCCCTTCGGGTAGTCGAGCGGTTTGGCTCCCCAGTCATAGTCTACGAGCATCTTGAACAGGTCTGTTACCTCTTCCTGACGAAGACCGAGTTCGGGAGCCTCGAAGGCGGCTGTCGGCAACTCTCCGCGAAGCTGGCCAAGTGCGACTCGGCCCGTCTCCCGTGGGGCATACTTCCCCGCCTGGCCTGCCTCAACGACACCTCCCACAGCCCCAGCACGGCGGCGCATTTCCTCTGCGCGGAGAACCCGTGTCTGCTTCTCTATCCGCTTGGCGTTGTTGATCAGTTCAACGAGCCTCGCTGTAGGATCACCACCACCTATGGGCGGGATAGCCACAGCCTCAGCGGGTACGGCTTCGGGCATCGCCCCAGGAATCCTCGCGGCGGGCATGGCTTCAGGGACGGCGGGTGCGCGGGCGGCGGGCGCCAACTCCTCTGGCGCAGTGGCAAGCCGCCGCCCGATCAGCCCAGGGGCACGAGTCAGGGCTGGGCCAGCGAAACCACCAGCAAGCTCAGCAGCCATCTGTACCTCTGGCGGCGCACCAACTTCCTCGGCGATACCACCAGCAATGCCAGCACCCACGACGCTCTCGGCTGCGATGCGCGCACCCGTAGCACCGAAACCCACACCGGGCACCAGAACGCTAGCCCAGGTCGCGGGCGTACCAGCGATCTCCAACGTGCGGGCGACTGGCGCACCTACAATGGGCACCTGACGGGCACGCTCAGCCGCCCACTCAGCAGGCGGTATCGGCTGGATGAATGGGCCTGTCAGGAACCGCGCCAGCGGGTCACCCATCGGCTCGCTCGGTGGCAGCGGCCCCAACACCTGCTGGATGATGTTTGGGTCCTCGCCCTGCTCGCTCGCCGACATCAACCGCCAGTAACCTTCGGGCGAGACGTTACCTACCTGTTTTGCGTGCGCTGCGATGTCCGTGAGGCCGCTGTACTTGCTAGCGACCCGCTGCCGGAAGGTCGGGTCGTCGAGGATGCCCGTCTGTGTCGCGGTTCTGAACGTTCCCTGGAGGTGGCCCGGATCCGTGTACTCCGTGAGGAAGTCTGCGAACGTCTCGCGGCTCATGGGGGCCTGCGAGTTGATGTCGTTGTAGGCGCGGTCAAGGGCGATAAGCCCAGCCTGGTTCTTAACGTCGGCTATGGCCGTGCCGACTTCATCCAGCCCGACAAGCGTGAGGAGGTTGCTGACCGAGCCGAGGGCGCGCTGCTTGGCCTCCTGTTCCCTGCGCTTGCGCTCTTCTTCTTCGGCCCGCAGCTTCTCATGCAGAATGAGGTCAACGGTCAACATGGCTAGGCCAGCATTATCATCTGGGCAGGTATCCTTGCGGCCTGTCGCCTCATGTTGCATACCAAGTGGGTTAGTTGAAGGTTCCGCAAGTCATTGTCACCGCCCATTGATATTGGAACGATGTGATCGATGCTTCTGTCAGCTTTCCTAACCATGCGGCCGCAGATACCGCAGAGACCCCTTGACCGCTCGATGACATAAGCGACATCGGCCTGAGTCAGATAACCAGCAGCACGACGATTGTGGTCATGCGCTGTTCTCCTATCACGAGTCCTTTCACGGTTGCGGTAGTAATATTCGAGCCACTGCCGTCTAAGCCTTTGCCTGAACTCCACGTTTTTGACCCGCAGGCGGTACCATGTACGGGCATACTCGTTTGCCTTAGCACGGTTGGCTGGTCTTCCCCTGTGGCTAGCTATGATCTCGTCTCGGTGTCGCTCATAGTACCGCTGGGCCTTGGGAGATGCCCAGGTGTGGTTCTGTCTTGTCATTACAGGAATGATGGGGCTGCAGCAGCGCCTCGTGGTTGGAAACGGGCTACCTCGGCGAGATAGTTCGTGGGGTACAGTCCGGCGGCTTCGAGCAAGGCGAAGAAGTTTGACGAGAGAAATTCGTCTCCCGCCAGCGCCGCCAGCGTCTGAGGCGTGAGGGTTCGTGGCGCCGGCGTCTGGCCAGCCGAGAGTGCGCCGAGGTAGTCCTGTGACATGAACGGCAGGCCGCGCATGGCCTGGTAGAGCAACTGGGCTGCACGTGCCCGTGCAGTCGCGTCCTCGTTTGCCGAGCCTGCGCCCTCCACCACGGCGCCCGTCACAGGGTTTCGGTAGACGTTAGGGCTAACAACATTCAGGGGTCCTTGACCACCAAGTTGATAGCCCAACTGTTCCCACTGCCCCGTATCCGTGTTGAGCATGAACTGTTGGCCGGAACGGTCGGCAGCAACACCTGGGGATAGCTGGCTAGTGCCGGGGGGCGGCGTCGCCATAGCAATAGGAACTTCAACGCCTCTGACAAGCGTTACGCCCCTAGCACGACGAGCTGCCTCTACGTCCTCTGCGTAGCCCATCCTACGCCCCCAATGTCCTGCCGATGACGTTCCTCACGGTGCCACCGCCTAATAGTTGTAGTAAACGCGCCCGCCTAGCGGCCATGTCCGGCGCTGTGCCTACGCGCCCCGCGAGCGCGTTGCCCGCGAGGGGTATGGGCGTGGGCACCATTGGTGCGCCTGCACCAGCCGTAGGGTGCCACTGCCCAATCCCGCCATCCCTCACGGGCCAGCCCAAGGACTGGCGGTACGCCTGGATACGCGCGAGCAGGTCTTGGATGAACGCCTGCCTGTCTGCCGGTAGTGCCCACGGCACCTGGCCGGGTGGGCGAGGCTTTTGCACGCTCGGCGTGGGCCTAGAGGCCCTTGGCACCTTGACCCTGCCAGCTAGATCGCTGCCCCTCGGTCTCGTCGGTCGGCTAGGCACGTACTCAACCATGATCTTACCCCCCAAGGCTACCTATGAAGCCTTCAAGTATGTCCAGCAAGCGTTGCGTCTCGGCGCTCGGCCCCTGGGTTTCCGGCATCACATCCCAAACTGGGCTCGGCGTGATGCCTGCCGCCAGGTTCTGACTAATCGCAGTCGGGCCGCCGCCAGCCTGGCCTAGATACTCAAGGAAGCCCACGGACGAGCGCGGATCGGCGGCTAGTTTCGCCACGTCGAGCGTTAGGTTCGCGCGGTCGAGGTCATTGGCCATCAGTGCTTCGCTGAGAGAGCCCGCAAGCTGGCCGCGCAGCCGCTCCAGTGCGCCCTGATTGGCGATGCGCTGGGCTTCGAGTTGCGCGGCGGCGGACGCCTGGGCAGCCGCCAACTGCGTACTCGCGGCCAGTTGGGCGCGCTCCCCTGCCCCAGCCTCTTGAATCCGTAACTGTTCCAAGAGGTACTGCTGCTCCGCCAGCCACTGGTTGAAGAGGTCAACACTGGTGCCGCCGGAAGGGCCCGTGATCAGCGGACTAGCAGCCGCCGTGGTCGCGGCTCGCTGCGTCGGGGCAGCCGTGTAGGGTAGGATGTTGCTGCCTGTCGCCACGTTCACGTAGCTGACTGCTTGGTTGAAGGTAGCCTCCGATACTGCCTGGCCACCGCTATTGCGGACTAATTGCTGATAGAGCCGCGACTGTTCTCCTGAGAGACCTAGCGGAAATGCCATCTTACATCCCCAACAGCCCGGTCTGCTGACTCTGCAAGCCCTGTAGCCCCGCCGTAGTCTGCTGACCCGTCTGCATCAGGTACTTCAGCGCGGCGTCTGTTTCGGGGCTCAGACCTTGGGTAAACTGGCCGAAGTCGATGGACGCGACAGTCGGCATCGTCGAGCCAGGCAGCCCAGGAAGACTCGTCATGCCCGCTGGCACGATGTTGTTAATGAGATCAGTGAGCGTGTTGGCTGCGTCCCTCCGCTTGGCGGTCGCCAACTGGTCGGCGAGCTGCGCTGCATCCCACATGTTCTGGGCCATCGTGAACTTGTCGCTGAGTATGCCACGCTGCAAGTCCGCCTCGCCGGTCTCCATCACCGACTGCTTGTACGCCAAGTCTACCGGCTGCATCTCGGCGGCTCGCTGCTCCTCGCCCAGGGTGGCCTGTAACGTCGCCTGCTGCTGGAGCCGCACTAGGGCTGGGTCCATCAGCTCGGCCTGCGTTACGCCGCCGCCAGCCGCGCCGCCATCAGTAGCAATTACGCCAGCCGCCTCTTGTAGCCACTGAGGGGCAAGTTGGTAGCCGTAGGTTTGAGTCGCCTCATCGAAGATAGGCACATACAAGAGGCCGTCTGGGCCAATCTTGGTACCAGGAAACTGTGACGCTTGTGGCCCACCTACGGGATTTAAAGCCAATCCCAAGGCGGTAGCGCCCGCGCGCTGCGCGGGCTTAATGTCGCTCAGAATCTGTTTCAGGACAGCCCCGCTAGGGGCACCATCTGCCATGGATCACCTCATCGACAGCCGCTCAGTTTGAAATCCCATATGCGTAGGGCCGCCAGAGGCGTTTGCGCGTCCGCGAACAACTGCCACGCAGCGTTGCACCGCTCCTCTGAAGTGGGGACCCTAACCGTCACCTGCGTCTCCACCACCCTCTCAGGCCACACCCGCGCCCCCCATACTGCCCCCAAAGCCGCCGACAACCCCAGCAAGACCAGAACCGTTGCCACCAGGACTAGCCTTTTCACCATAGACTCCTTGGACGGCGAGTTCCGCGAGCACCGTGCGGCTGGCGGGAAGTGCTACTTCCGGCTCGCCCCGTCTTCTCCCCATGTTAGCAAAGTCCCGTAAATCGTCAAGTGCCCGCTCAGGGTCAGTGCGGGCGATAGTCCGCCATTCCTCAATCGGGCGGAGCTGGTAGAGAAGATACCTCATCTCCGGCGGCGGCGGCTCGGTGAAAGGCGGATACCCCGCCGCCATCACCTTGTCCACGAGATCAAACACCATATCGACAACGCGGTCGGCGACGCGCGTCACCATCGGATTCCAATACTGCGGGCTCAGGTTAGACATCAGGCCATCATCCCTGCCCCAGCCTGACCGCCAGTTGGGCCGACGGGCGACGGTTGCGGACCTGGCGGTGCCGGCTGGGAAAGCGTAGCGTCCAGCCCAGGACGCGCGGCTTCCATTGGTGGCCCTTGTTGCTGGGGTAGACCACTGATAGGCTCCCCCGTTGGGCCATAGATCGTCGGCTGAACCTGCGTTCGCGCCGCTATCTTCTGCTTGATCAGTTCGCGCGCAGTGTTGATCGCCTCCTCCTCAAGACTGTCGTACATCCTTTGTTCCGTGGCCCGGCGCACCATCTCCACGCCGTCCTCATAGCCGTAATACTCCTCGTAGAGAGCGATCTTATCGATCTCACCAGCTTGACTCGCCCTCCGACCCTCCTCAATGGAGGCGATGCGCGAGGACGGCGACAGGGACGATTGGCTCACCGTGATCTCATATTCGTCGATGGAGCCAATATCGAGCCCCGTCAGTTCTCGGCTTCTCTTGGTGCCTTCCTCGTCATGCGTCGTCCGTAAACTGCGAACGTAGAGCTTGTCGATCTGTCCGCCTGTAATCTCCTTGATCGCCTTGGCGCCGTCCAGGATCAGCGTCAATATCTTCTTGATGCCCTCGCTCTGGAGTTGGAGGGGCGGGTCTAGGTGCGTCATGGCGGCATCGGCAACAAGCGACTGCTGGTAGCCCGAACTGACACCTTCCTCGTGGCGCCCGACTAGGGCTGCCGGCGGGCGGTAGCGGGCCATCTCCATCTCTATCGACGCCTCGGCCTTGTCCAGTGAGTTCGCGGCATCCACGGGCGGCTCGAACTTGCTGAGGTGCCAGCCTGGGGTGACCGAGAATGTGCCGTCCTCGTTAAACGTCAGTTCCGGCTGCACCTCATCGCCTACCGGGCCAAAACTCTTATCAGGGTCTTTCTCAAAGCCAATGCGCGGCAGCCCCATCATCATGCCCAGGTTAATCCGGGCCGAGCGGATCATGTTCACGTCCTGGGCGATAGCGTACATATTCAGGACGAGCGGCTTCCACCTCTGAAGAAGATCGGTCGAGTTGGAGAAGTCGCCAGGGATGAAGACCCACGAGACGCGCTTGAACAGGTTGGGCCACTTGCCCAGGCCCCAGTTCTTCTCCTCTTTATCCACCCCGTTCAGGAGAACGTGGTGGACGTACTCGCAGTCCTCGACGACGGCCAGCTCCACCCTCTCGGCATAGCCGGCATCCCAGAGGTTGTCATAAGTGCGCGGCTCCTGTGACCGGAGCAGTTGTTTATTCGGCGCATTGTACTCCAGCCAGTAGCGGGTCCCGTCGCTCTCACTGTGCTCCTTGTTCAGCAGATCGCGCACGAACAGCGTCTCAATGCTGACAACCGTGGTCGGTTCCTTCTTGCGGTCGAACTCAGGGTAGACATTGAGGAGATCGGGGGTTTCGAGCACGAAGGGCAGGCCGGACGCCCTCAGAAACTCGTCAGTATCCTCCGCCTCAAGGGCGGCGTCAATCCAGTCCTGATCCCATGTCAGGTGCGCCGCCCAGCAGCCGTCGGCCACTTGAGAGTCCGTTCCCAGGAAGTGGGCGCTGGGCGAACCGCTGTTCATGTCCAGCCAGGCTTTGTCGAGAAAGCGCCTGATGTCCGATGCGGCCCCTTGGCCGGTAGCTGTGCCCGACTTAGCGAAGAGTCGGATAGAGAGAGGCGCCGCCACAAGACGGTTGCGGAGCACCGTGATCGCGTCGTCGATCTCGGCCGTCATGTGCTTGATGTGGACATTCTTCGACCAGCCGGGCGGCAGTGGGGGCTCCAACTTCCGCTGGCGGAGCTGGCGGCGCGTTTCCCTCACCTTGTTGGTGCCGCCGCCCGCAGTCCACATCTCGCGGGCCAGTTGCGCGGCTTCTGTGTCGCTTAGACTAACCATCTACCATGCCATGAGAGTTTGTTTCTCGCGCCGGCGGGCCAGTACGGGAATCCTGCTCGGCATCCAGTCTGAGAACCCCTCGTAGGCGCTGAGGGCCCGCTGTTCTGCGGCCACGCCGCTCTCCTCGTAGCCAACGACGGCGTACCGAAGGGCGTCAGGCCAGTGGTCGTTCATGGGCACGAGCGTGTCGGAGAACTTCTCCTCTGCGCTCCGCGACTTGTGGACGTAGCTCCTAAGCTCCCTGAGACCATTAGGGCAGCGACCGATGTCGATATGAACCAAGTTGTCGCGGAGATACTGCTGTGTGATCCGAACTCCCTGCTGCACGTCCTTGATCGGGCAAGGGCGCACATCAAAGGCGTTCTGCCTGGCCTCAAGGATGAAATCAACGGCTGTCGTCTCGCAGAACCAGGTTGCTATGGCGTAGCGTTTCTGCATCTGATCCATCGCCATAAACAGGTCGCTCATACTCGTTCTGCGTTGATAGAACTCCGCCGGGACCCACAACTGGCCCTTGTCTATGCCGCAGGGCACGAGGACTGACGGCGAAACGTCTCCGAGATCTATACCGCCGACGCCGAGCTTGAACTCTGGCTCACGGGGCGCCGTCCAATAGTTGCCCTCGTCAAACTGCGGGTAGACCAGACCCTCGAAAAGAGTGTACTTGCCGAGAAGTTCCTGCTCCTCGAAGTCCGTGCCCTTGTACTCCTCCTCCATGTGCCGGATGTAATCCTTAGAGAGATGTGAATTCTCGTAGATCGATACGACAAAGACCTTGAAGCCCTCCTTGCCGTCCTCGCCGAAGACTGAGAACGACCAGTCATAGCCCAAAGGTGTCCCTGTAGCCCAGAGTGAGTTTCGCATCCCACGCGGCGCAGGGTAACGGTGTGCCCCCAGGGCCACGCGGTAGGTCTGGTAGGGACAGTAAGAATACTCGTCGATCCAAATATCGTTCGTCTCCAGAGACCGCGTGATCTCAGGGTTGGAGGCGGTGAAGAACATCACGGAGGAGCCATTGATCAGAGTGAGTTTCTGGGGCGGGCTTGCCTTGTAGTCGGCGATGTGGGCAGGGTTTGTGAGTTCGAGGACACTCTGGAGAATACCCGACTCCAAGCGTGGGTAGTCCGGCGCGAGGACAAGCCCCTTCGTCGCAGGGTAGTTCCAGCGCCGCCGGAGCATCCTGCTCCAGCCACTCACGGTCTTCGCCGACCCGCGACCGCCGCGCGTCAGGAGAAACGGCGTCTCGTCATCGAGAACAAACTCGGCCTGCTTTGACGGCGGTTCCCCTCGCTCCAGCCGATCTTCCCAGTCAGGGTAGAGGCCAACATCGAGGACAAGCTGTTTACTCCCCCCCAACCTCAACCTCCTCTTCTAGCTCCACCGCCTCGCCCTCTATAGACGCTTGCTCCTCAAGTCGAAGGACTTGGCTATTGCTCGGAAGCATAAGAATGAGGGGCGGCTGGCTGCGCCCTGTGTGCTTGATCTCCTGGGGCGGCCTGCCCAAGCCATACTCCAGCATCAGCCTCAGGCACGTGTGGCAGGCGTTCTTGCGGCCAACGTGCTCCTTGAGCACACGAAAGGCCCTCGGCAGCGATGTGCCCAAATGCTGAACAATGATCTCACGGACATCATCGGACTGCCGCAGAACATTCCCCGTACCCTTGGGTCTTCCACCTTTGTTTTTCATAGGGTGGGCTGGGAGGGCCATTCTCACTAGCCCACCCAAAAAGAGGCCATTAAGGAATGGCCCCTTCAACGAGTACTATACGGGGGTACGGTTCAGGCTGTCAAGCGCACCTGCCCCCGTCGCTTCACCCTTTCCTTCCATTCTTCTTCCGCCATGCCTTCGACCGGCAGGCTGAATTGAAGTACATCGGCCTCAACTTTACCATCTTCCCACACCCACACGCACACGGAACCCCTGTAACGAGAACGTTCGCGTGACGCTCCCCCGACACGCCAGCGTTCGTTTCAGCCTTTTTCGTGACGCTAGCGTTCGGTCTTGCAACGCCAGCGTTCGCACGACTCTCCTCTGCTGCTCTGATTCTGCCAATCGGGCAGTCAGAATCGTGATCTGGCGGTGTACGTCCACAACCTGGGCATGTCTTCATATCTTAGAGTGTAGAACGCGAACGTTCGCGTGTCAAGCCCCTTACCCAAATTTGGCTGCCTATGGTAATACGAATCCCATAGCGGCGCGCATCCCGCCGCCTGCATCGCAGGGGAGGCTCTAGGGGGGGTGGGGGGTGTTGACAGAATGGCTCTTATGTCAACATAGGGCAGGGGGGAGGCTCGCACGCAGTAGGGGCGCTCTCAGACTCGGCTTGGCGGGCTATAC
>Ga0209323_10000523_pt1 | contig 24681 bp, 22 predicted proteins | sample Rifsed19ft2_FD_184014 | JGI IMG/M metagenome (GOLD analysis project Ga0209323, IMG submission 184014) | Soil microbial communities from Rifle, Colorado, USA - sediment 19ft 2 (version 2) | ecosystem: Environmental > Terrestrial > Deep subsurface > Rock core/Sediment | place: Rifle, Colorado...
CCCTCGGCAGCCCTATGAAAGAGGGCCAACGCCCTCCTCTCGCGTTCCTTTAGCCAGAAGGGCTCTTTTTTCTGACGTATAAAATCGATTATCTGTTTTGAAGTGTATTTTTTATTCATATCCTTCCGCAGGCTCGATACCTTCCGAGTACTGCACATTGTCTGAATTTCCTTCTTCATTCCTCTAACATGACGGCTGGACAGAACCGGCCGTCGTGTTCACCTCCGCGACATCGAGTATTTTCCTGATTTAACGGAAGAATGGAAAATAACTTATTTTAATTTATCGTTAAACCTGTTAAGTCAGGTTTTTATACGCCTTTTGACATAAAAAACCGTTTATAGTGGTTTAAAAGTAATCGCGAACAGATGTAATAATATGCAAGTAACAATTTTCTTGTTTGATATTTGACGGACGATGCTTTCGGGATTTGAAAGGTGTTTAAAAAAAGTTTGAGATAGGAAGTTTGATAATCAGGGTGGTTTCTATTATGCCGACATTTCTTGCAACATAGAGATTTTGAGATTTTTAAGATATCTTCAGGCCCGCTTCAGTTCAAAAATTTTTTGGGCTTCTGGGAGAAGTCCCGGAGGGCTCGCAGCATCGGCAACAGGGTGGCTCCTGAGATCAAGCAGAAGGTGCTGGATTATTCTCTTGAATTTCCGACCCAAGGCCAGGTAAGGGCTTCCAATGAGCTTAAGCTACGTGGTTTTCACGTAAGCGCGTGGTATAAGGAGCATCTGGCCCCGTCACAAGCTTGAGACGAAGGCGCTAAGGCTCAAGCGCCTTGTGAAGCGGGCCGCAGATAACCTCGGTATCCTTACAGAGTCCCAGGTCCAGGCCCTTGCGCCGCAAAGCAGGAAACCAAGGTACACGGGGAGATAGAAAGCCCCCATCCTGGCCTCCTCCTTGCCCAAAGATACCTGTTATAGTGGCTACATAAAGGGCATAGGGCGGCTCTATCAGCAGACGGGCATATACACCCATGCAAACATCGGCTTCGCCAAGGTCTATACGGACAGGACCTCTCTTACCGCAGCCGACTTTTTAAATGACAAGGTACTACCCTTCTACGACGAATATGGGATAAATGTCCTTCGCATCCTGACTGACTGTGGGGCGGAATACTGCGGCAGAACGGAGACCCATGCCTACGAGCTCTTCCAGCATCTGAATGGGTTTGGGGATACGAAAACGATGCCCCGCCATCCGCAGACCAATGGGTGTGCCAAGAGGCTCAACCAGACGGTGCAGGAGAAGTTCTACAAGGTAGCTTTCCGTAAGAAGCTTTATCAGTCCCTTGAGGAGACACAGGCCGACCTCGACGTCTTCATGGCCTGGTACAGTGGCGAGCGCGCTAACCAGGGCCGGTACCGTCAGGGGCGGACCCCGCGACATACCTTCCTGGACGGCCTTGAGCTCTATCAGAAGTATGTCTATGAAAATCCTGTGGAGGAAAAGGGCGATGATGTAAACTCAGAAGTGCCTTCACCGGAAAACCGGCTGTAAACGCAAATATCGTTCAGGGCAGGTGAAGCTGCAAAAGTATCTACCACAGAAATTATGATCAAGCGTATTAGTTTGTTTTTTTGCAATCGTTCCTTTACTGTCATAATTTCTATCCTTCTACTCCGGTGTTTGATGTTTTTCACCGTAGTTCAGGCTATCCATCAAGTTTATAAAAGTCTCCATAACCCTCAGAAGACAGAGTAAAATTGGGGCCTCTTTATCTTTTAGAAGCCCCAGGATTTTATAGGCATAAAGCTCTTTCACCGCGGAATCGGAAGAGATACTAAGCACCTTATACACGTCGCTATCCAGGGCTTTGGCGATCCTGAATATGATTGCAAGAGAAGGGTTTGCTCTTCCTCTTTCTACTTCACCCAGGTACTTGTAACAGATATTGGCCCTTCCCCCAAGTTCCTCCTGCGTAAGAGCCTTCTCAAGTCTGTGTAGCCGTATAGTCCTGCCGACCTTTTTAAGGAAAAGTTTTTCTGACATATTTTTTAAGCTACCCTCTTGTGAAGTTTTATATTTTTTATGCTTCGGTTAAACCTGTTAAAGACGGCTTTTGTCGTCACTTTTTCATGCAAAGACCGTTTATAAAAGGTTTAATCCGAAGGCAAATATCTATAAGATGTTGATATTTGAATGATTTATCGCTGAAAAGAGGGGCCTGGCGAATCGTTCTTTCTTCCCTCTTGTTTGATATATTGACGGACACAGATTTACTTTTTGAGTCAGACAGGAAAATTTTTTAAAATTGATCGATTGTACGGAACTCCGGAAAAAATTTTTGATCATGTGAAATCAGAACCGTTTTTTAACTTTTTCTTGAAAAAATCTGGTTTTTGAGCGATATTAAGGCCACATTAAAAATTGAGGCGGCCCTTCTTTATCCCTATATGGAAAAGTTAAAGAACCCTGAAGGGGTGGACTGGAGCAAAAAATTTGTTCAGAGGATTCTCTCTGGAGACCGGGGAGCCTGTGGGCAGTTCGTTGCAGATTATACGGATATGGTCATGTATAAAATTCTGGAGCTGATGAAGTCGCACTGCTCTTATTCGGCCAGGGATTACGTGTGCTGTTTGCATTTTCTGCATGCACAGAAAAAGGGCAGAAATATGTCGACGGAAGGCAGGGCTCAGTGTGACGAATGCATGGATTATTACATATGGTTCTTCGAGTATTTGAAGGGCAAGCTCAAAGCATATAAGGGGATTAATAATTGCACTTTGAAAACATTCGTATGGTCGATTATTAATTCACATTCAACATATGTGGACTGGTTAAGGTGGAAGTATGGAAGGGTCGTTTAGCGACTCAGTTTTCAGCAGGCTGCCGTCGGCTATCAAGGGCCTTGGGCTGACGCACCAGAAGGTTTTTATCAACCTCCGGCTTGGTAAAAGGGAGATCGACATCTCGCGCCAGCTCGGGATCGATGAGAGTGATACCAGACAAAAGATAATCGAGGTTAAGGAAGCGCTCACGCGGGCAGGCCTCCTCGACCTTGTTGAAGAGCCCCGCTTCATCCCCATTCATTCATCCTCTGAAGATGAGTCAGAGTTCCAGCTCAGTTCCTTCGAGCTGCCTATCGAGAAAAAACTGATTGTAAAAGAGTTCCTTTCGATTCTTAGGGACACCGTCGGGTCCCTTCCGAGCGACCAAGTTCAGCTCCTCCGCTTGCGGTATGGGCAGAGTATGACAGCCAAAGACATCCTTTCGTTTTCAAAAAACTTAAATATAAGTTTTATTGCAGGAAAAAGCGCCGATGAACTTGATGAGCAAAACATATTTTATGCTGTCAATTCAGTGCTCAAGGAGTTGCTCAGGAGGCTCAGGGACCGTTATCGCGACGGGCCGTTCATGTGTACTGACAACTTAAAATATATTCTTGAGGAAGTTGAGTTTTAGGTGAGAAGTAAGTTGAGATTTCTGTTGTTTGAATTACCGGTTTTTTTAAAATTCCAAAAAGCTGTCCGTCAAATTACCGGTGAGTGATTGAATTACATCACAACCAAAAAAGGAGGACAGTTATGGGATTCCTGGAAAATTTGATGGGTGTTGGCAGTTACGAACCGGGTGGGGAACATTATGTCAAGATCACCGATCAGGCATTTGAGCGGGCTATAGGTGAACTACAACACGGCGATAGTCCTTATGCGGGATCTTTTACAGATTATGCGGCCCGGCTGATGAAGCCCTTTGATATCGAAAAATACGAAGCTCACGATTTCCCGGTGGCGCATATCGTAACCGTGTTCTGCCTGGCACATTATTTCCAGGAGGAGAGTAACGGCACACCGGAAAATCTAAGGATTGGTTATATCGAGATTGGAAGAAAAGATGAGCAGGATTGCCAGAAGTGGCTGGCAAGGTGGAAGGATAAGCTCCCGAGCGACAAGAAAGGACTGGTTGGCGCATTGCAAAAGGGCATTGACAGTGGCAATGCATATATTGAGACAGCCGCTGTCATAGGCGGCTTGACAAGAGGTCTCGCGAAAGGCGTTGCGAGAGTAGTTACAGGAAAATCCGAAGATATGCGGCTGTTTGAGAGGTTGTACGCCAATTACATCAGCGGGGATTCGGTAAAGGCAAAAGAATACGTGACGAAGTTCGCTGAAAAATTCGGGGCATTCGATGATGGAGTGATCGGAGTTTGCGGGACCATAATGTGCATTTTCTGGACTTGTGAGATATCCAGGGCGAACCGGGCAAGGCAGTAACTGCGCTACATTTAATAAAAAAACGCCTGAAAAGGAGTGTGCATATGGGAACCAAATACACAGAATGTCCGAATTGCGGGAACAAGCCGACTTGGGGTTCTAATCATTTTACTGTTTATAAGTGCAAGCATTGCGGCAGGTGTTACTGCTACGACTGTGGCAGAAGCAAATGTCCGAACTGTAGCTCAGAGGACAAACGGGAAGTTGGTGAGGTCTGGGCATAGTTTTACCGCTTGGGCTATGCGCAAAACAGGCAGCCAGCTTTCTCTTGAGGGAGGTTTCAAAAAAAAACTTCAGGGGAGGCTGGCTGCATGGGCATGCCAGTTTATTTGCGAAGCAAGGCTACTCCTCTCAGCAGCGGGTAGAAAGTTTTTCGTAAGGAGAAGGAAGGTAATTATGAAAAAGGTCTTTTTTACAAGTATATTGTTTGCAGCTTTGCTAATTCTTCAGCCTGCCGCTTGGGCTGCGGATGGAGTTACCATATATAGGTCAAAATGCGCGCCATGCCACGGTGTTGAGGGACGAGGTACCGCAATGGCACCCGATTTCATAAATAATGCGTTCATAGGTGAAAACTCCTTGGACGAAATTTCAAATGTGATCAGAAACGGCCGGCAAGGGGCCGCTAAGAAATACAGGCAGTACGCAATTGGAATGCCACGGCAAAATATGTCTCAAGACGAGATTGTGTCGGTGGTAGATTATTTAAAAGAATTGTCTGTCCATGGCGTACAAGCTGCAAAAAATGAGAATTGGTACCAGAATCAAATGAAGATAGAAACTGCACTTGAGCAGAAGCTTGAAACAGCAGAATCCATTTATTTTCCGCTAAAAAACCTAATCCGGACTGATAAAACCTTAAATGTTATAGAGGAAAAGTTAGTAAATTATGGGGGCGTTGTGGCTGTGGCCTTCAGCGCTGATAACAAAATGCTTGTTTCTGGAGATGTGAACGGTCAAGTCAAGGTATGGGACGTGGAAACTGGGGGGAATGTATTAAATTTGAAAGGGCTTAGCGAGCCAAAAACAAAAATTGGAGGCAATGGGCCGGCAGTAGTTATTGCTTACAGTCCTAATGGCAAGATAATAGCAGGCTCCACAAATTCAAACGCTGACATTATTATATGGGATGCAGCCACTGGGGCACAATTAAAGACTCTCAAAGGTAATGCCAACTATTATCCTAATTATGTCAGTTCCATATCTTTTACCCCTGACGGAAAAAATCTTGCGTCGGGCTATGGTGATCATACCGTGATCCTCTGGGATGTCTCAAAAGGAATTAAATTACGCACTTTAATGGGTCATTCCGAACGGGTCAACTCAGTCGCTTTTAGCCCCAAGGGAAATGTAATCGTCTCTGGCAGTTGGGATGGCACAATTATTTTGTGGGACGTTGCTACAGGGAATAAAATAAAAAATTTACAGGATACTGGCTTTTTCAAATTTGTTGTTTATAGCCCGAATGGCAAAATGCTCGCCTCTACTGACAAAAGTAAAAATATTGTTCTGTTTGATGCGATGACTGGAAGTCAGTTGCTGACTTTGAAAGATCATGCTCAAGATGCCAATTCTGTTGTATTCAGTCCAAATAGTAAGGTGCTCGCATCGGGACAAGGGATTCCCCATGTAACTGCTCCTGTCATTAATCTATGGGATATTGCTACAGGGACAAAATTAATGACTCTGAAAGCTCATGCAGATTCTGTCAATTCTGTTGCGTTCAGCCCTAATGGTAATATGCTGGCATCAGGAAGTCGCGACGGTACTATCAAACTTTGGGATGTATCGTTTGTTTCTTTAACTATTTTAAATATCAAAGCTAATAATTTGCAGTTTGAGAATGAGAGGGACAGAAAGCTAAAAAATCTTTTTAAGCCAAGGGGCGAATTTGAAACAACTAAGGAATATTTAGAGAGAATAGCAGCTGATAAAATTGAGGAAGCTCATATAAAACATGAATTCGACGAAAGAATAACGGAGGAGAGGGATAGAGCAGAAAGGGAGTTGAATGAAAAGCGATCTAAACTTTACCCGATTACCCTAGAAATAGTTATAAGCAAATACGATGCCGATAAAGAAGGGTTTGAGGCAGATTTATTGGGTGGTAGGGTTTTTGTCAACGTGCCTCGCGGAAAAGCAGCAGAGATAAACAAACGCAAAGCTAATGTTACGGTCACGGGCTCGATCAAATATTTCGATAAAGAGAAGGCCGAGCTTATCGACGCTTTTTTAATAGATAATGCCACTGAAGAAAAATTTGCTTTCGGCAGGCATACCGGTGCCGTGATCATGGCAATAGGGCAACAGGCTCCCCCGAATCTAAAAATAGTCTCCATAAATCTAACGGAACCTTCTGACAATGGTGTTCTTGATGCAGGGGAATCGGGAAAGCTGGCGCTCATTATTAAGAATGAAGGGAATGGTCCTGCTTTCGGAGTAAGCCTTGCCTTTGACACTGGCAGAGTCATGAAGGGCCTGCGGCTAAATGAGAAAGTCTACATCGGTCAGATAAGTCCTGGAGAGGAAAAGCGCGTGGAGGCTGATATCTCGGCTCTTGAGGATGTCCAGTCAGTCGAATTGACCCTCAAGGTAACTCTTGTTGAAACAAGTGGTTTCGATTCCCAGCCCATTGTCATATCGTTCAAGACCAAGGAGTTGATTCCGCCTCTGCTGCAGATAGCAAAGTTGGATGTTGAGGACGCCGACGGTAGGAGAGTGATAACCAAGGGAAAAGAGGCGAAGGTCACGCTGACTGTTCAGAACGCCGGGGACGGGACGTCGAGGGGAGTCGTTATCGTGGCAGAGCCTGGAGACCCGAATATCAAGATGTTTGGTGACAGCACTGTGAAAATAGGCGATCTTCCGCCTGGTGCGTCGAAAAAAGCGGTATTCAGCGTTGCGGTGACAACGAGATACAGTGGTCCAAGAGAGCTGCCTCTGCGTTTTGCCATAAATGAGGAGCGTGACAGGTTTTCGGTCCAGCCGGAGATAAAATTGGCCCTTAACGAGGAATCCCCTGAGCTGAGGGTCGTCAAGGTGGAGGCCAGGGAGACGCCGACGCCCAGGATTGAAAATACTGAAAACATCGACAGCCCGCCTGTGCTTAGCGATGAGCAGAAGATAATGGGGGACAAGGATATAGCTGTCGTTATCGGCATTGAGCGGTACAGGAAGCTCCCGAGGGCCGAGTATGCTTATAACGACGCCAAGATTGTAAAGACTTATCTGAAGTCGTTGGGTTTTGCGGAGAGAAATATAAAATTCCTTTCCGATGAGGAAGCGACACTCTCAGGGATCAATAGCTCAATAGGCACATGGCTTCCTAACAGGATTAAGAAGGAAAGCAGGGTCTTCATATATTATTCGGGGCATGGCTCTCCTGATCCTGTTTCAGGGGAAGCGTATCTCATGCCACATGACGGCGACCCGAATTATCTCAGGGACACTGGCTATTCATTGAAAAAGCTGTACGAGAGCCTCGGTAAACTCGACGCGGCGGAGATTGCTGTCGTGATGGACGCCTGCTTCTCGGGCTCTGGCGGCAGGAGCGTGCTTGCGAAGGGCACCAGACCTGCTGTGGTCGTCATAGAAGACCCAGTGCTTGCCTCGAAGAATATCGCCGTCCTCTCTTCAACGCAGGGCACGCAGATCTCAACCTCTTTTGCTGAAAAAGAGCATGGGCTGTTTACGTACTACTTCCTGAAGGCAATCAAGGATGGCAAGAAAGACCTCGCTGAGATATACGACTACATAAGGCCCCTTGTCGAGGATGACGCAAGGGAGCAGAATGTCGAGCAGAGCCCGTCTTTAAAGCCCGGGCCCGAGCTGGTCAGGGACCGGTTCGGCCTGAAAAGATAGAAAGGGTTCAAATACCAAAGGCTGTGTCCGTCAAATATACAATATCCAGAAATTAGTTTGTCTGGGCAAAAAAAGTTGGAGGTCTCATATGTTACCCAAGGCTCTATTGTCGAAAATCGGCGGCGTTCTTGCTCTTGTAGCGCTCCTGTTTCTGCCATTAGGCGGATGTGGCGCTGCTTCATTGACCGGGTTTGATGTGTTGGGCGCGGGATAAATCGGTATTGGCATTAAATTCATGCTGGTTATTTCCATGGGTTGCGCTGTCGCCGCCTTTTTTCTTAAAAAGGCACCGGCGCTTTTTTCGACCGGCGGAGGGGGAATAGCCGACCTGGTCGCAGCTTTTGTAGTAGCGAGGCAGTCTTTTCCGGTTGAGATGAGAATCGGAGCTTATCTGTCGATACTCGGTTTCATATTGATATTGGCGGAAGGTTTTCTTGTGAAGCAGTTGAACTCAAGCGAAAGCGCCTCAAATATTAGCGGATCTTCAGGTGAACCTCCAAGTAATATGTGAGGGTCGTAAAGAAAATCAAAAAGGGAAGTCCCTGTCCGTCAAATATTAGATAGGAAGAAATGGAACACATTAGACCAGATAAAATCAACGCATACATGGAAGGTCAGCTCCAGGGAGACGAGGTCATGGCAACCGAAGGCCATCTTGCCGTATGCGACGAGTGCTTCAAGACCTTTTCAGGCATGAAAGAGCTTGGGCGTGCCATGAAAATAGGTTTCGAGAAGGCTGAAGCTTCCAGAGATTGCCCGGAGGACTGGGTGTTGGGTGCGTTGGTTAAGGGAGAGCTTGAGGCAAAAGACCTTGGAGCCACTGAGAAACATATTAAAACTTGCGGTTTTTGTCTCGACAGGACCGCAGGTTATTATAAGGCAAATAAAGTGGAAAACGTCAGTTTTAAGGCCTCAGAAGCATGGAAAAAGAAGGCTGTAGACATACTTCAAGGAGGGCAGGAGGCGGAACTTGTCTTTGAGAAAAAAAACACCGGCTTCGCAAAAGTCTATGAACTTTTTGGCAGGTATTCAAGACAATTGCCGCCCCTTCCAGGCTATGCTTTAGCTGCTGCAATGGCAGTTCTTCTTATATTGGCCGCGATGCCTGAAAAAACGAAGGTTATCACGATATCTTCTACTGAAAAACTGGCGTTCAAGAGCGACGGTGGGTTGTCTTCATTCGGCTTCATGGGGACAGAACGGGTAGATAGTTTCGCAGGCATGGAGATATCAAAGAGCGGCGGGAAACTGGAGTTTGGCTGGAAAGAGATACCCGGCGCAAGCGAATACGCTGTTACTATTACGGAAAAGTCTTCAGGAGAGGGTGTCTTGTCAGAATTTAATACAAGGGAGCCAAGGCTTTCAATTTTTTCTGAGAAGTTAAGAAATAACGAGCTTTACAGCTGGTCAATCGGCGGGACGACAAAAGATGGCGAAGCGTTTGAATACACAGGCGAGTTCGTAATAACCCAATGACAATGAAGATATTCGCTAGAATAATTCCGGTATTTACGATGGCTTTGTTGTCCTCAGCGCCGCTTTACGCGGCTTCGGACAAGGGCAGAGCTGATTACTGGCTTAAGTCTTACAAGGAAATCAAGGAGGGGGAGCTTAGCCAAAGGACTGCCGGGGTATTTAAAAGGGTCCTTTCAGCTGCTGATAAGAGAAAAGGCGTGGAGCCAAGGGTCCATGTCATCGATTACGATGGGTTGCCGTGGGCCCAGTCCCTGGAGGATGGCTCCATAATAGTGACCAAGAGGGCGGTTGAGTTCTGTGTTAAGGGCATGGGCAGGGAAGCCGGAGACGCGAGGCTCGCTTTCGTCCTGGGCCATGAACTGGCCCATCAGCTCAACGCTGATTTCTGGCCTTACAGGTTTGAGTCTTCCACAAAAAATAACCCTGAGTTCAGCAGAGTCAGGGAATTCAGCCGTTCGTCGGCAGCCATTAGAGGCATGGAGCTGGAGGCTGACCAGTACGGGATCATCTATGCCGCTCTTGCCGGTTTCAGGACAGACGCCATCGTCTCCGAGGGCGCGAATTTTTTTGAAGAGTGGTTCAAGGCGACAGAACGTCAGATTCCGGCCCTCAAACAGGAACATGACTCGCTAAACCAGAGGGTCTTCGCTGTCTCGGCAAGACTTAAGGAAGTGTCATCGAGGATAGAGTTCTTCCACGCAGGGGTCATCGCCTATCACATTGGCTGGCATAAGGAAGCTATAGCCCTGTTTAATGAATTCCTGAAATATTATCCCGGCAGAGAGGTTTATCACAATATAGGAACAGCTTACTTGAAGTTAGCGCTAAAAGAGCACCGTGAGGCACGCGGGATGGAGTCCATGCCGTTTTATCTTTCTATCGAGGATGACCCCTCCACTCGGGCAGATGATATAGAGGTGGCCAGGGGAGAAGGCGGCAGGTCTTCAAGGGAGTTCAGGGAAAATCTCGAGAAAGCGATAGACTACCTGAAGAAGGCATCTGAAAGCGACCCGTACTATGTGATTTCTAAAATCAATCTCGGTGCGGCCTACATTCTCGATGAAAGATACTATAACGCACTTTCCGAACTTGAGGACGCGGCGAAGCTCGCTGCCACTGACATGAAAGTTGTGAACAACACGGCTATAGCTCATTTTCTGATAGGCGAAGGGCTGAAAGACGATGTTTTCAGGAGAAAGGCATACAGGGATTTCGAGAAAGCGGCTAAAGGTGAGTGCGGGGGAATCTTCAATAGAAATCTTTCAATAGCCTCCAGGATGCTACGCAAATCAGAAGACGTTATCAGCGCCTGGGCACAGGAGGACACAGAGGGCGCAAGGATCCCTGTCAATGCTATTGAAGAACGGGTAGGTGGGATTTTTAAAGACAAGGGTTTCAGGAACATAGGCATGGTTTCGGTAAGCAGGGACCTGAAGCTTGCCCTTTATGAAAATATTAAAAATGGAGAAGTTGTTTTCGTGAGGAATGGCGTCGTAAGGATGGCTTATAAAAAAGCTCCTGACAGGAAAGCATATCCGGAAAGAAGGAGGTGTTACGGAGAAGTCCTGGTTTCAAACGGCACAGGGGTTGATCTGACGAGGGATACGATTTTCGTTTACCACAAATAAGAGGAGGGACTTAACATGAAGTTATTCAAGGGTATAGGGTTATTCATAGTCGCTTTGGGACTGTTTTTGTCAGGCTGCTCGGGCATGGAGAAGGTTACAAAGGAACAGGATAGCTCGCCTGCATGGGTCATGAAGGGGAGCGGCGCCTTCGGCGGGGAGAAGGGGAAGGTCTTCTATGGCGTTGGTTCGGCTTCGAACATAGAAAATCTTTCACTTCTGCGGACTGCGGCCAAGAACAGGGCGACGAACGAAGTCGCCAAGGTATTCCAGACTTATACCGCGTCTCTCATGAAGGACTATGCCGCTTCGACGAGCGGCGGGGTTGCCAAAGTCTCGTCAGAGGAGCAGCATGTCGAACAGGCGATAAAGACCGTAACATCCATGACCCTGAGCGGCGTCCAGATAGTCGACCAGTGGCAGGACCCGAAGACAGGTGAGTACTTTGCCCTTGCCAGGCTCGATCTCGACGCTTTCAAGGACAGCATGGAAAAGGCACAGGAACTCAACGCCAAGGTGAAAGAGTACATAAAACAGAACGCCGACCGCCTGCATCAGCAGCTTGAGAAGGAAGAGGCTAAGCTTAATAACAAGACTGAAGAGGCAGGGAATTAATCCCTGCCTTTTTTTTTGAGTTGCCGCTGCATTAACTCGACATGTTCAATATGTCAGTGTATCTGGCCCTTTCCAATTAATGATAGCAAAGAATGGTTCGTAAGGATCCTTGCGCAAAAGATGAATGGAAAAAGGAGCTGACATTGATGAAAAGATCCCGAGCTCTTCAAGTTCTGGTATTTTTACTTTTCGCTTGCATATGCGGCACTCCCTGGTCTGAAGCTGCAGATTTAAAGGGCCAGATTCTTGGAAAATGGGTGGAAGTGGGCGGTACCCAAATGATCGAGTTCCTTCAGGACGGGACCGTTATTATAGTGGAAGGACGGATGTCTGCCGCTGGAGATTATAGATTTATTGACAACAGGCGCTTGCGTATGGATCTGAAGGGATTGTTTGGCTCGAAAGTTTTTGAAGTCTCAAAAAACGCAAAGACAGGCGAGTTGTCCCTGCTGGAGCCAAATGGGGAGGTTTCTCTATATATTACAGAGGCAGAATCGGCTCGAAGAATTGCTGCTGCGAGGAAGGCTGCTGCGGAGGCTGAGCGCAAGCGCATAGAGATTGAGAGGCGGCGTGTAGAAGCTGAACAGATGGCGGAATCAATATTAGGTGAGAGACTTTTGGCATTGGAAAAAATTCTTAAAAGCGAGGATGATTTGGGGAAAAAAATCGATAAGATCAATCATCTCCTTGCCAAAGGGCTCGATCTCAATGCTTCGCCACCACAATATATGGGCTCAGCTTTTGAATATGCTGCAGAAGCAAAAGATGTTCGCTTGATGGAGTTTTTAATTTCGAAGGGCATGCAGGTTAATGATAGAAACAAGTATAGATGCAATGCCATGGTTGTCATGAATGATGTTATGTCACCTGCCGGAAGAGAGATGGTGGAAATGTTACTTGCCAAGGGGCTCGATGTAGGCTGCGCCCGGCAGTTTCGGCCGTTTGTTTTTGGTATATCGCAGGTCTATCGAGCCCCGGGTATCGTAAATGATAACTGGAAGGTCGATGAGGCAATAAATGCCTTGGAAATGATGCGAAAATGGAGGATCGATCTTAACGCAACAGACTCAGGAAAAACTTTGCTTGCATATTTGAATGATTCCCCAGAAGAGATCAGGACAAAGGCCGCTCCGGTAATTGAGTACCTTCAAGCTGATTCAGATTCAGCCAGAAAAGTAATTGCGGATGCTGTGAGAGAAACAGCTGCGGCGGAAAAAAAGGCATATGAAGACAGACTGAGAGATTTTTCAGATGTTATCGCTGTTGCGACTGGCGTTGCACTTAGAAAGGACGGCACTGTATGGGTGTGGGGGGACAAACAAGCCGCAGTACATGTTAAAGGTCTGTCAGACGTTATAGCTGTCACAAAAGGAGAACGGCACAATATAGCCATAAAGAAAGACGGGTCTGTATGGGCATTTGGACATAATGGTTCTGGCCAACTCGGTGATGGTACCGCTACGGATAGCGTGACATCAGTGCAGGTAAGCGGTCTTTCAGATTTTTTATCTGTTGCTGTTGGAAGAGAACAGACAGTTGCACTAAAGAAGGATGGGACTGTTTGGGTATGGAAGACTAATGTTGGCGGACAAATTGATAATGATAGTATTACAGGCGGCGAAATTCCAGTGCAGATGAAAGGACTTTCTGATGTTATAGCTGTGACGGCTGGAGCGCAGCACAGCGTTGCACTTAAAAGGGACGGGACCGTTTGGGCCTGGGGCGCTAATGGTTCTGGCCAACTCGGAGATGGTACTACTGCAAATAGAACTGCTCCCACGAAGGTGAAAGGTCTTTCAGGCGTGATTGCTGTGACAACTAGACATTGGCAAAGTCAAACCGTTGCTATTAAGAGCGATGGGACTGTTTGGGCCTGGGGGTTTTGTGAGGTCGGCCTCGGTGACGGTAAGCAATTAAGTAGCTCGATTCCCGTGAAGATGAAAAGTTTTTCTGATGTTGTGGCTGTCGCTGCTGGAGGACTGCATACCGTTGCTCTTAAGAAGGATGGTACTGTCTGGGGCTGGTGGGGAAATATAGGGGGAGTGCCAGCAGTCAATGGAGATGAAAGTCAAACTCCAAAAAAGGTGAAGGGTCTTTCTGACATGGTGGCTGTCTCGGAGGGAGTAGCCCTCAAGAGAGATGGTACCGTTTGGGCCTGGAGATATAATGATTACGGACTTAGCAGTTCTCCTGTCATGGTAAAAAGACTTGCTGATGACGCAATCGCACCTTGACTTACTGATGCTTGGAGGTAAAAGTGAAAAAACTTGTATGCTTTTTAATAGTCCCTTTCATTGTCCTTGTTTTGGCTTCTTTGTCGATGTCTTCGGGGGTCGAGCCTATTGTGCTCATAACGGCAGAGGAGGCTGCCGCCCCGGACCTTGATCCGGCTGAATGGCATCTGGAGGTCAGCAGGACCGATGAGGGGCCGGAAATACAGGTTCTGTCTCCTCACATGGGCGCTTCCGTAAAAAAACCGGTTTCGATAGATGTCAGGTTCATAAAAGGGGAAAAGGAAATCGACCTGTCCACAATCAAACTCGAGTACCTTAAATTTCTCACGATTGACCTTACCCCCAGGGTCAAGGACTATCTGACAAAGGATGGTGTAAAGGTCCCGAATGTAAATTTGCCATCCGGCACGCATACCATAAGGCTTTCGGTTGGCGATATTGCTGGAGCCGTAACAAAGCAGGTCTTCACATTTGAGGTCTTCTGATGCTGAAAAAAGCTGTCATTTGTTCTGGATTGTTCCTGATGTGCGCGACCGCCGTTACGGCTGGCCCATATGATGAGGTGATGCGGAAGTATTCCCAGGAAACGTACTTTACCGGCTTTGCCGAGGTGAAAGCCTCGGGTGACCAGTATAAGGATAGACGGAGAGTGGAAGTCCTCTCGAGGCTCGATATCGCCAAAAAAATAAAGGTCACGATCAAATCCAACACAGTCGACATTATGTGCGAAAGGAGCGGTAATGCCGTCTTCGACGATAAGTCTGAATGCATCAATATGATAACCGAGGTCGTCGAGGAGTCTGTGGATGAGGTGCTCGAAGGCGCGGAGATAGCCGAAATCGGTGAAGACAAGGCAAAGGGCACGGTTTACGCGGTTGCCGTTCTGCAGAAAAAAACGGCCGCGGAAAGGGCGGCGGTAAGCTCAAGAGAATCTTTTGAAAAGGCAAAGGAGCATCTTGAAAAGGCCAGGGTTGCTGAGGATGAAACAGCAAGGCAGGAACAGGCAAATAAAGCGAAAGCTGAGCTAATGAAAGGTATGACGTATGTGGGAAGCGTTTCAGCATTAGACGAGGTCAGAAGCAACGCCGTCAGCTCGTTTGATGAACTGGCGCAGGAGATAAAGAAAATCGAAGAAAACAATTAGTCAACTGACTTAATCACATGTGCATAGCAGAGAGTAGCTTTTTCAAGTAAGTCTGGATTGCAGGCTGCTGTAAAATTAAAATATCAAGGCTGATGTCCGTCAATTAATATGTGGTGGTAATAAATAACTCTCATAAAAAAGGGTCTAAGGAAGCCTGCTGATGGGATATAAGGAAATTGTTTTGCTTGCGGCAACTGGCTGTTGTTTATTTTTAAGCGGCTGCATGGATATAAACAGTGTTAAGCCTAAGGAGGCTGTTCCTGATTGGGTGCAGAAGGTGCCAAGAGAAAAAGGCAGACTGTGCGCCGTCGGCGCGAGCGAGCCTACATATTACAGAGAGGATGCGAAAAAATATGCGGCGGAGAATGCCAGGGGCGAGCTGGCCCGTTCCCTTCATGTGAATATCAAATCGATAATGGTTGATATTACCACGGAAAAGGGTGGGGACATAGCCGAGGGAAGGATTATCGAGGCTTCAAGCTGGGCCTCCGAAGCGGCATTGAAGGAATCGGAGATAACCTCGTTCTGGTATGACGAGGAGGGCGTCGCGCCGGTCAGGAAAAAGGGTGTCTCATACGCCCTGGCCTGCATGCCGCTCAAAAATACGGCGCAGGGGATTTCCGAGAAGCTGAATGACACCGCGGACACGGGCACTATCCTGGACAGACTCTACAAGAAGGTAGGATCGAGGTAAACGAATATGAGACATCTTGTTCTTCTGTTGTTGTTATTGCTTCCTGCGTTGTCTTATGCCGCTGATTTTCCGGCAAAGGAGGTTTACATTAAAAGCTCGCCTTTGGTGGTCGTTGTAAAGGCCTCAAGGGAGGGGGGTAGCGGGATGATAAGCTCTGGGTCCATAATCTCACGGGATGGCCTTGTCATAACTAACGCCCACGCGGTAATCGATAAGGAAGAGAACAGGCCTTATCAGAAGATAGTTGCTTTCATAAAGCCTCCTAAGGTCTTCGCAACGAAAGACGATCTCGACAAGTATTATGAGGCGGAGGTGCTCCATTTTGATTCGCCTCTTGATCTGGCGGTTCTTAAGCTCAAGGGATTTGAGCGGAAGACGGATATTGTCGAGTTCGCGGATCCGCAGGACATAGGCATAGGCGAGGAAGTCATAGCTATAGGACACCCGGAGCAGGGCGGTTTCTGGACGCTCACTTATGGGAGGATAAGCGCCGAGCACAGAGACTACAAGGGCGTGCCCGGAAAGGACATGTACCAGACCGATACGAGCGTTAACAGGGGCAATTCAGGCGGGCCCCTCCTTGACAGGCGCGGTTACATGGTCGCTATTAACTCGAATATCGCGAGGCTAAGCAAGGATGGGCTGGCGATAACCGGGATCAATTATTCGATAAAGTCTTCTGTCGTGATGAAATGGCTCAATGACAATGGATATAAGGTAGCCTATGGGACGAAATCTGCTATAGAGCTGTCAACGGCTAAGACCGATACGGTTGTTGAGGAGCCGAAGGAGAAGCCTGAGACGAGGCCGGCTCTCGTAAAGGAAAGCGCTGTAAAAGTAGCGGAGAAAAAGTTCGAGACGCCTAAAAAGCCGTACGACTATGACGCGCTTTTGAAGGCCGCTGAAAAAGATCTTGAAGATATGATGGATGAGATGAGGGGTAAGACGAGAAGATAAAGGCGATAAGGCATTCTGCATAAAGGATTGGTTCCAAAAAATAGTACAAAAGACTTTACAGGAGGTATGCCATGTCATACATGCGAATTCTTATTTTAGTTTTATGCTTATTGATTCCGCTGACGGCCTGTGGCCGGAGTCCTGAGGAGGCCCGCACAACTTTGGGACAGATGAACATCCGGTATTCTGCTGATGAATTTGTGAACTATGTAAGACAAGGTGACCTTGTAGTCGTTAGGTTGTTTTTGGAGTCAGGGATGGATGTCAATGTACAAACAAAATCTTGGAGAGTTACAGTACTGCCACGTGGCAGAGAATTCACAGATTCGGAGGCTTCGCGGATTAAAAATACTTTGTTAAGCATGGGGGCCTCCAAGTATGGGGGCAACCTCGCCAGCGTGGGCTCTTACGTCCTATTCGCAATTGGCAGCGGAACTTCCGTTGACCTGGAAAGATATCGCGATGAACTGCAAGGATATTTTCAGGTAGTAAAAAACAATGTAACGTTAAACACCGTGGATGGTTTTACTGCTTTGATTTGGGCAAGTTACGAAGGCCATATGGAGACTGTGAAGCTTTTATTGAGCAAGGGCGCTGATGTAAAAGCAAAAAACAGTGAAGGTGTTACCGCTTTAACTGCTGCAAGCTTCAGCGGCCACCTGGAGACTGTGAAGCTTTTGTTGAGCAAGGGTGCTGATGTAAATGCAAAAAACAGTGAAGATTTACCCGCTTTAATACCTGCTTTAATACCTGCAAGCTCCGGAGGCCACCTGGAGATTGTGAAGCTTTTGTTGAGCAAGGGTGCTGATGTAAATGCAAAAAACAGTAATGGTTGGACTGCCTTACTGTCGGCAAGCTCCGGAGGCCACCTGGAGATTGTGAAGCTTTTGTTGAGCAAGGGTGCTGATGTAAATGCAAAACCAAGTGATGGTAGGACTGCCTTAATGCGGGCAAGTGAAAGGGGCCATTTGGAGGTTGTCGAACTGCTCAAGGCAGCTGGAGCGACCGAGTAATGTTTTTGTTAGGTTGAAAATGAACTTGCGATGAATGATGACTTGTCTAATGGAATAGCTTGTTGAAAAAAGCCGCGGTGTATTTAAAAGGCCGCCGAGAAAGACCTTGAGGATATGATGGATGATATGAGAGGCAAAATAAGAAGACGTCATTAGGCCGTTGGAGGTGTGAAATGGGAAGGATCGGGATAATTGGTACTCTGGTCGTGTTTTTTGCCTTAAGTTTTTTCAGCTACGTATATCCAACAGACGCAATTGGTGATGGTGGCAGGTTTGAGGTAAATGTTGAGTATCTGAAAAATAGTAGATTCCTGTCTGATCAAAAGCTGCTTGAATTGAGAGTGGTAATGCTGACTCGCACACCCAGAAAGATAAGGTTCTATTCCGCTCCTAAGTCGTCCGAAACTGTCAACTGCACTTTTGGTCAAAATATGACACTTCAGGCGCTTGATTGCGGGTTGGTTCCAATGAGCATGTTTTTATACGTCGAATATACTTATGTGTTTAAAGTTTTAAAACAAGAAGGTGAGTGGCTCCAGTTGTCAGCACCTTTTGCAGCGGCTGAGTCGCTCTGGTTGCACAAATCGGAATATCCGGATATTTCAAAAGATCCTTCTGCTGAGATTGCAGTACAAGTTAAGCCTTTATCTGAATGGGTAATGTACTTGTATGGATTCGGTATTGTAGATGGAGTAGTGAGCAATAGGACATATATACGCATGAACCCTGAGGAAAAAGGAAAAATACTTGACAGCTGCAAGTCGGCTGAACCTTATAACGGCGGGCTCATGAAAACCCGAGGAGAGACTGAAAAAACAAGGCAGGGAGAAATAAGGGGGGACTGGGTTAAGGTTTTTTGTGATAGCACGGATTGTTTTGACGAAGATTCCCCGGAATTTCTTTCCAGCGATTATGTGCCTGCATTGGCAAGGCTAAAAGAAGAAAGAAAGAAAATGAAGTCCTGCGTAAGGGGATGGGCAAGATGGCGGTCTACTGACGGACATGTTTTGCTTTACCCAAGTTATAGCGTGAGCCGTTAGAAACCAACTATAGACGATAGGGAGAATGGATTTCTATGAAGAGCATTATGATTGGCATTTTTTTAGGCTCTTTGCTTGTGAGTTCTTCCGCTCTGGCAGGACAGGTAAGTGTGTATGATGAAGACAGGAACGCGTACATAATGGCTGACAGGATGGACTGCCGGGTCCATAAAAGCAAAAGTGGTGTCACGCTGGGGCTTAAGGGCGGTAATTTTCTTTTCAGCTTCGGCCCGGAGATAACTCTCGGTGGTGAAGCTAAAGTCAAATGGGAGGAGGCTGTCCAGTCCCTTGTGGTCAAGTATGAAGAAATCTGCGCGCGATTTAATACAGGCGTTCTGAGCAAGCAGGAATACGAGAGAAGGCTCGGGGAGATCGACAATGTTGCTAAAGAGGCTTTCGAGTTTCAGGAAGCTAAGCTAAAGAAGGTCAGGGACCGCGCTAAGGACGCTTTCAAGTACCTTGACAAAGAGACAGGCAGAGGCGGAGATGATGTAGAAAGAACGCTCGTTATCATAGTCGAGAAAGTCGAGGCCATTAAGCCGATGGAAGAGGTAAGGGAAATCCGCCCTGCCGAGGAAGCCCCGAAAGCAGAGGTGGTCGAAACAGTTCCTCAGACACCGGTAAAGCAGCCTGAAAAGGTTGAGCCTATTTTTGAAAATGACTTTATCAGGGTAACAGTGAAATCCTTTCAGAAATCAAGAGGGATGTTCGTTCTTGAAGTATGGTATGAGAACCTCACTGAAGGTGACCTCACGCTCGTCTCATCTGACTGGGGTAGCGCTTACTCAACACACAATCGAGGGACATATTTAATAACCGAGACCGGAGAGAAGTGGTTTTACAAGGAGGATACTCAGATTGGGAATCATTATGGAGGGACTGAGCTGATCCCGAATCGAAGGCTCCTGAACAAGATTACCTTTGCGCCTGAGAGTGGCGGAGCTGGCACTGAGTTTACTTATGCGGGGCAATACCGTGCCAGTTGGAAAAGCGCTTCGCGAGCGTCTTCCCAACAGGACGATTTCAAGGTCATCATCTCGAATATCAAGCCTGATATGGATGGTGTTGTAAGATAATTTTTGGAAATCGCAGGGATAGTTTGGTCGATTTGCTGCTCATATAAAAAAACAGGATGTAAAGTATGAGACGTTTTCTTTTCTTTCTTTTGGCGTTGACCATTATCCCTGTTTGCGCCTGGGCTGATGAAAAGCAGGGTGTTGATCCAGCCATGGATGGCCTGAAGGTTGTCGAGGCCGTGGGGAAGGTCCTGATAGGCGAAGACCTTACAAGAAGGCAGGCTAGGATTGATGCGCTCAGTAATGCCAAAAGGAGTGCCCTTGAGTCAGCTGGAGTTATCAGTCTGCAAAGCAGTACGCTCCTCTATAATGGGGATGTCATAAGCGACCTGGTAAACTCTGTTACCAAGGGGCTACTCATAAAAGTGGAGACACTTGAGGATAAGTGTGATGAGCACTGCTATGTAAAAATACGTGCTTATGTAAAGCCGATCAAGAGCGAAGGCATCCCAAAGCTGAAATTCCTGAAGCACATGATCCAGAGACCGGATAAGAAGGATGTGGTGAGTGCTCCGGTCTTCCAAAATAATGATGAAGTGCAGGTTAGGGCAGTTCTGAATGCGGATGCCTTCATCAGTGTCTTCAGCGCAGACCAGTATGGAAATATTACAAAGCTATTCCCGAACAAATATTTTGATACCGAGATGGTACCTGAAAGAAAAGACTTCGTCTTCCCGGATGAATCGCAGCGGGTAAGGGGAGTGAAGATAAGGGTGGCGACACCCGAGAAGCAGAGCAGCGCCAGGGAGACGGTTATAATAATAGCTACCAAGGAGAAGGCGCATTTCCTAGAAGATACCGAGATGAGCGATCATACCATCTATGATCTTATGAGGGAGCTTGCAGACCTCGACCAATCCCAATGGGCGCAGAAGACGATTGGGTATGAGGTGAGAAAATAAAGCACTACTAATCTATTTTGAGTTGTTTTTGTGCATAAAAAAGCTTCCGGCTTTGCCGGAGGCAAATTGGTAACGTTAGAATTTATGGACTGTGTTGGTTAAGAAGCCAGTTTTTGTCATGAGCGCAATCCTTTACCTTTGGTAGGAGAAAGTTTAGATGAACATGAAATCTCGTGGGTCGTTGCAAATCATAATACTGTTTTGTTTTCTAATGTTTTCATTACTAAGCGGTTGTACTGGTATGAAGGATGTAACTGGTTACTCAGGCGCGAATTCTTACCGTAATGGAGATTACGAAACAGCTATTAGGCAATATAAAGAAGCATATTATCGAATGGAAAGATCAAATAACGTAAGAGGTATGGCTATTAATGCAGTTAATATATCAGTAAATCTTTTTCTATTGAAAGATTACAAAATGTCAAGGGAGTGGGTAGCAAAGGCAAAAAAATTAGCTGAGTCAATTGATTATGCACTCGTTTTAGGCGCATCTTTGGACACATTGTCTGATTTGCAAATACAGGCCGGAGAATTTCAGGAGGCCATTTTGAGCAGTAAGTGGGCAGTAAATCTTTTAAATAAGCCTCAAATGATCAATACTGCTAACCTGACAATGGGAGAATCCTATGCATTGAGTGGAGATCACAAAACAGCTGTAGACTATTTGAGAAGAGTTGCGGGGTCGAACTTATTAGCTGACATCAAAAAATCGTATGGCCTAAAAATATATGAACTTAATAAAAACAAGTATGACGCTTCCCTATCTTATGCAGAAGGCTATAGGGCTTTCGAGGAGGCAGAATATCAGACTGCAATAAAAAAATTTGAAAAAGCACTTTCCATTTACCGTGAGCGGGAATACCATGCAGCAGTATTATTGAGCATGATAAGGATAGGGAATAGCTATGTAAAGCTGCATAAAAAGAATGAAGCCTTAGGTTATTTTAATCAAGCATTGGAATATGGCAGTAGTTATTCTCCGAAGGTTTTAAATTCAAATCTGGAAGATATTTCAAACTTGAAAGTGTTTATAGCAAGTGCTAAATCGTTACAGGAAGAACCATGTGATCTTATCGTTGAAGTCAAAAAATTTGACGATAGTAATGCGATTTTACCAAATCAGATACTAGATGCAGGTGAAGAGGCCTTGTTAACAGTAAGCGTTAAAAACATAGGCAAGGGAGTTGGTTACGAGACAAAGTTAGAGCTACTTCTGGAAAATTCGTCTATAACAATCAACGAGGTAATTTCCATAGGGAACATTTTGCAAAATGAGACGAAGGAGGTCACGCTCAAGCTTAAAGCTGGACTTGATATTGACAGTGGTAAAACAGCTGTTGGACTTCTGTTAAGGGAAAACCGCGGCTATGACGCTAAAAAGGTCATAAAGTACGTGTCAACGGCAAGGCTTCTGCGGCCCCAGCTGGAGATAATCTCTGCCGAACCAGGTGACGGCGAGATCGGCCTAGCAAAGGGAAATGGAAACGGGATACCTGAGAATGGTGAGACTATTGAGCTTACGGTTTTGATAAGGAACAATGGCGAGGGAAAGGCAATTGGAGTTGATTTGAATGTAGATAAGAAAGATATCGGCATTCAATGGCTCAGGGACTCGGCGCATGTGGCGACTATTCAGCCTGGCGCTATTGAGAAGGCAAAGCTGGCTTTTTTAATTCCAAGGAGTTTTGACGCTAAGGACATAGCCGCGAGCCTGAAGGTAAGTGACGCTAGGGGAGTGAACGAGGCAGACAGGAAAGTTGTGCTTTCCTATATTAAAAGGTCTCCGTCAATTCAAACTTTCATTAAGGTTGCGTCCAGCGGTGCGCAGGTGGATACGCTGGCAAACGGTCAGACCTATGAATTGGATGTGACATTAAGCAATAAGGGAGAGATCCCAGGAAGGAATGTGGAGGCCTCAATTTTCGCAGATAGAGGCATCGGCCTCTCAGAAACTACCATCCACATTAGTGAGATCAAGGCAGGGGAGTCTGTATCGAAGAGGATTACTCTCTCGGTCCCAAGGACATTTGCGGAAAAACAGGCTCAACTGAATGTAGAGGTCTCACAAACCGATTTCCCTTCTGTGAAAGACACTATTAATTATGCAGTTGATCTGAGAAGCCCAAGGCTTACCTATTCTGCAACTCTTCAGGGTAGAACTGGCGAGAACGCGCTTGAGCAGGGTGAGTCCTCCGTACTGGAGGTTCAGGTGTTGAACGACGGTAATCTTTCTGCAAACGGTGTTAAAGTCATAGTAAGAAGCAAGGATGAAAATCTCAAACTCGTTGGACAGACTGAGCCTCTTATTGGTGTTCTCCCAGCCAACACGAGGAGCGAAACCATAAAGTTCCCCGTTTCGACGCTCAGGAGGATTAAAGCAGGTGATGCCTTGCTGGACATCAATATTACGCAGGACGACTTTCAGGCAATAGGCGCGCAATATGCAATAAATATCGTGGAGGAGGGCGCAGTGGTTGTGGACGTAGAAAGCGAGGGAAGGAAGATTAGCCGTTCCGTCGCAAAAGCGCAGTCCGGGCCATCTATAGTCTTCAGAGGCGTTCAAGGCGATCTGACCACGGAGGAAGACTCATTTAGTCTTGCCTTTGAAGTAGAGGACGCGAGGAATATAGAGGAAGTGCGTGTTCGTGTCAACGGGATGGTTATCCCGGTGAGCGAATTTAGAGGCCAGAAAAGGGTTGTGCTCCAGAAGGCAATTCCATTAAGAGAAGGTGGAAATAAGGTCGAAGTGTCTGCATATAATGCCAACAATGCTTTTTCAAAAAAAGAACTGATTGTCACACGGGTCGTTGAAGATGATGTTGATACTCCTCCCATCACCGGTACCAGAGAGCCTAACGCCATCGCAGTTGTCATAGGCGTGTCAAAATATGAAAGCAAGGATGTCCCTCCTGTAGATTATGCAAGGAAGGATGCCACTACAGTCAGGAATTACCTTGTGCAGACACTTGGCTTTGAGCCTAAAAATATCATCGAGCTGTATGATGAGGATGCAAAATTGACCAGGTTCAACTATGTGTTTCGCACAAAATTGAAAAACATGGTAGCCGCCGGCAAGTCCGAAGTGTTTGTCTTCTACAGCGGCCACGGTGTGCCTGAAGACAAGGAACCATATTTTGCGCCTTACGATTTGATCCCTGAAGACATCAAGACCTCAGGATACGCTGTTAATGATCTTTATAAACAACTCGCCGACCTGAAAGCTAAAAGTGTAACTGTAGTTATGGACGCGTGCTTCAGTGGCGCTTCCGGCGGTGAGGAATCACGGCCGATCATTAAGAACGCGAGCCCGGTCTTCCTCGAGGTGTCCTCGCCAATGCTTGGAATCAATAACGGCGTAGCTTTTTCATCGTCATCAGGAAGGCAGCTTTCAAGCTGGTATCGCAAAAAGCAGCACGGGATATTCACATATTACTTCCTGCTCGGCTTGAGGGGTAAGGCTGACTTCGACGCTGATGGCAGTATCACGGCACGAGAGATGGAAGACTATCTGACGAAGAATGTCCCCGAAAAGGCTATGAGCCTTTATAGCCGCGAACAGAGGCCCGAGGTGACAGGGGCAAAGGACAAGATATTGAGGAGACTTGAATGAGGAAAACGCGATTCCTATCGGTTTTGGTCTTTTTCCTCTTTGCAATTGTCCCTTATAATTCCGGTGCACAAGCTGGCGAGATGTCCATGAAGGATCCGAATGGGGTCGTCGCGGAAGAACAGACTGTGCACGACGATAAGTATCCTGAAGAAGTGCTTTCTGACGTTTTTGCAGTCGAGGCTGGCGTGTTTTATTCATTTGCTCTCAA
>Ga0209323_10000534_pt1 | contig 24463 bp, 23 predicted proteins | sample Rifsed19ft2_FD_184014 | JGI IMG/M metagenome (GOLD analysis project Ga0209323, IMG submission 184014) | Soil microbial communities from Rifle, Colorado, USA - sediment 19ft 2 (version 2) | ecosystem: Environmental > Terrestrial > Deep subsurface > Rock core/Sediment | place: Rifle, Colorado...
AATTAGATATTTGAGCTTTCATGATAAATTGACGGAACTTTACAACAGGACTTATTTTGAGAAAGTACTGATAAACATTTATAAGGACAGAGATCTGCCCTTAAACTTTATGATATGTGATTTAAATGGACTCAGATTGGTAAATGATGCTTTTGGCTATAATGAAGGTGATAAATTATTAAAGAGAGTAGCTAAGATATTGAAATTCTGTTCCCGCGAAGAGGATATCATTGCCAGATGGGGGGAGGATGAATTTTTTGTACTTATGCCGCGGTCTACCGAAGATGATGTGGAAGAGGCATCAAACAAGATAAAGAGAATCTGTGAAAAAACTCAGGACCAAAAGATACCTTTAAACATTTCGATGGGAATTTCGACGAGAGAAAGCCGGGATCAGGATTTAAAGGATGTTATAAGAGAAGCTGAAAACAATATGTATAAAAATAAGCTGCTCAAAAGAAAGAGTATTTATAATTCTATTATTTCCTCTCTGGAAAGAATATTATGGGAAAAGAACCGGGAGACAAAAGAGCACGCGGAACGCCTTAAAAGGCTGGCTCTAGAGCTCGGAATGGCGATCAATCTGCCGCAAGATAAACTTGATGAGCTGGTACTTCTTTCCGCTCTACACGACATTGGAAAAGTAGCCATCCCTGATACTATCTTAATGAAAAAAGGCAAATTAAATTCCAAAGAATGGAAAATCATAAAAAGGCATCCGGAAATAGGATATAAGATTGCTGAATCGACCCCGCAAATCGCATCTATAGCCGAGGATATTCTATCACATCATGAATGGTGGAATGGAGACGGCTATCCCCAGGGACTAAAGGGTAAAGATATTCCCGTTAATGCATGTATTGCTTCTATTGTAGATGCTTATGATGTTATGACATTTGGAAGGCATTACAAAGAAGCGATTACTGAAGAAGAAGCAAAAGAAGAACTCAGGAGATGTTCGGGAACTCAATTTAATCCAATGTTAGTCGAAAGATTTGTTATGTCCCGGGAAAAAATGAATTGATATAGATGAGATATGCATTTACAAAGGTTATTTTTATAGTAGTATCATTTTTTTTGATTTTAAGCTTTTCAGGCTGTGTCAGGACTATCGACACGGATATCAATGATGATAAAATCGGAGTTATTGTAAGTATACCGCCGCAGGCTGAATTTGTAGAAAAAGTCGGCGGCGATAAAGTAATCGTCACGGTAATGGTTCCTCCGGGAGCTAATCCTCATACTTATGAACCTTCTCCTGTTCAGCTGGAAGAAGTAAGCAGAGCTCAAATATATGCCAAAGTCGGTTCTGCCGGGGCCGGTTCCGGGATCGAGTTTGAACTGGTGTGGATGGATAAGATAATCGATATAAATAGAAAAATGCTTGTAGTGGACTCATCCAGAGGTGTAAAGTTTTTTGCTGTAACTTATGAAAATGGTGTACCTGTGGATTATAATGAATATGATAAGAACAGCATGGATGAAAGCAAGCTGAAAGGTATCGATCCCCACATCTGGCTTTCACCGTCAAATGCAAAAATAATGTCAGAAAATATTTACGAGGGATTGGTTCGAGTAGATCCTGGAAATGAGAAATATTATAAGAAAAATCTGGAAAATTATCTGACAGAACTGGACATGCTGGATGAAGAGATAAGTCAAATGTTTTCAGAAAAAGAAAATAAAGTGATAATGGTCTTTCATCCGACCTGGACTTATTTTGCATTGGATTACGGTATCAAACAGATGGCTATTGAAGAAGAGGGAAAGGAACCTACTGCTGAAGGTATAAAAGATTTGATAGATAAAGCAAGGCAGTACGATATCAAAGTGATTTTTGCCTCTCTGGAATTCAGCACCAAAAGCGCCGAAGCTATTGCGAAAGAAATCGGAGGATCCGTTATGCCCGTAAGTTCACTAAAGAAAAATTATGTGGAAAACATGAAAGAAGTTGCCAGGGCTTTTGCAGGATCGATGAAATGAGATTTGATTCTATCAGGAACCGTTTAATATGAAAAACGATATACTGGTTGATCTGAAAAATATAAACTTTTATTATGGTGAGATACCTGTCCTTGAAGATGTAAACTTTTCTATAAAAAGGAATGATTTCATAGCTATAATAGGTCCCAACGGAGGGGGGAAAACTACACTACTCAAGATTATGCTGGGACTATTGAAACCGGATTCGGGAACGGTCAGGGTCTTTGGTAAAGGTCCCAAAGATGGCAGAAAATCAATTGGTTATTTACCGCAAAATATCTCTTTTGACTTAAATTTTCCAATCAATGTATTTGATATGGTTATTATGGGGAGATACAGGGGACCCATAAAAAAATACTCGGAAAATGATGTGAAATCCGTTCTGAATGCTCTGGAAACCGTAGGAATGCTTGAATATAAAAACAGACACATAAGCATGCTGTCTGCCGGTCAATTACAGAGAATCCTTATCGCCAGAGCTATAGCAAGGGAACCGGAACTACTTTTACTTGATGAACCTATGTCAAGCGTTGATCCGGAAACACAAAGATCTATTTATGAATTATTTCTTGAATTGAACAAGAAGATGGCTGTTGTATTTGTGACCCATGATATCGGTGCAATTTCAGTTTATATCGACAGGGTCCTCTGCCTTAACAGGAAACTTTTCTATCATGGTCCAAAGGAAGGCAGTCTGGGTAAACTTGAAGAAGCCTACAGCTGTCCGGTAGAAATACTGGCTCATGGGATTCCGCACAGGGTACTGAGGAGGCATAAAAAGTAATGGAAATCTTTCAATATGAATTTATGAGAAATGCCATAATAGCCGCAGTTCTTGTAAATATAACTTGCGGTATTGTCGGCACTTATGTAGTCATCAAAAAGCTGGTTTTTATAAGCGGGGGAATTTCGCATGCAGCTTTCGGAGGTATAGGACTGGGTTACTTTTTGGGAATAAATCCGATTGTTGCCGCCGTTCCTTTCAGTCTTCTGTCTGCAATTACGATAGGCCTTATAAGCAAGAGAAGCAAATTAAGCGAAGATGCGGCAATAGGAATTATCTGGGCAGCCGGGATGGCTATGGGTATCATATTTATCAATTTGACTCCTGGTTATGCACCGGACCTCTTCAGTTATTTATTTGGAAATATCCTGACTATTCCTGTATCGGACCTGTATATTATGCTTATATTGGATTCAATAATCATTTTGATCATAGTACTGTTTTTTAAAGAATTCTATGCAGTATCTTTCGACGAAGAATTTTCAACAGTAATAGGCATCCCCAACAGGATCATATATCTTACACTCCTGTGTATGGTCGCTTTAAGTGTAGTTATACTTATAAGGATTGTCGGTATTATTCTGGTCATTGCTCTGCTTACAATACCGTCATCGATATGCAGACAATTTACTTACAATATTAAAAAATTAATAATAAGCTCGATTCTTACGGGAGTTGTATTGACCATAGCCGGACTATGGATTTCTTATTTATTGAATCTGGCATCCGGTGCAACCATAATCATACTTCTGGCGGTAGTTTTCTTTGTCTCTTTTTTTGCTAAAAAGATTTTTTTATCTTTCAAATTCTTCTGATTCTGATACTAATTTTTTAAAATTTGCACTTATTATATAAGATAAAATATAATGTCACTGGTTATATTCAATAAAATTAAAAAAGGATTGGTTTAAAATGAGTATAAAAAAAATAAAAGAAAATGTTTATTATGTTGGAGCTATAGACTGGGATAGAAAGTTGTTCGATGAATTGATACCTCTTCCTTACGGGACCTCATATAATTCTTATCTAATAAAAGGATCGGAAAAAACCGCTCTTCTTGATAGTGTGGACCCTACGATGTATGATACCCTGACGGGAAACTTAAAAGAAGTGGATGCCGGCAAGATAGATTATATAATATCCCATCATGCGGAGCAGGACCATTCGGGATCTCTGCCGGAACTCATCAAAGCATATCCGCAATCTATAATAGTCACAAACGAAAAATGCAAGTCGTTTCTTATGGATTTACTCTTGATACCCGAAGAAAGGTTTCTAGTGATAAATGATGGGGATACGATTTCTCTGGGCGATAAGACTTTACAGTTTATTTTTACTCCATGGGTTCACTGGCCCGAAACAATGTCCACTTATTTAAGGGAAGATAAAATTCTTTTCAGCTGCGATTTTTTTGGCTCTCATTATGCAACGGATGAACTTTTTGTAAGAGATGAAAATAAGATATATATTGCCGCTAAACGTTATTATGCAGAGATTATGATGCCTTTCCGGGTAACTATAATAAAAAATCTGGATAGGATAAAGGATCTGGATATCGAAGTGATTGCTCCCAGCCATGGTCCGATTTACGACAGGCCGGCCTTTATTGTCGATGCTTACAAAGACTGGTCTTCTGACAGAGTAAAAAATGAAGTAATAATTCCATATATATCCATGCACGGCAGTACAGAAAAGATGGTCGAATATCTCAGCAAATCTTTGACAAAGAAAGGTATAACGGTCAAAGTTTTCCATCTTACCGATTCCGATATAGGAGAAGTTGCAATGGCTCTTGTCGATGCAGCTACAGTGGTTATTGCAACACCTACGGTACTTGCCGGCCCGCATCCAAATACAATCTATGCAGCATACCTGGTTAAAGCTTTAAGGCCGAAATTAAAATTCATCTCGATCATCGGATCTTACGGATGGGGCGGAAGAACCGCTGAGATACTTACAGATTTGGTTTCTTCTTTAAAAGCAGAGATCATCGAACCGGTTATCATAAAGGGATATCCAAAAGAAGCTGATTTTAGGATGCTGGATGAATTGGCAGAAAAAATAAGTAATAAACACAGAGAAAATTCTATTAAAGATTAAAGGTTAAACAGTTTCCTTTAATCAACATAAAAATGAGAAAAGAAATCAACGTTAAGACGAGAATCGTTGGACTTAAAGAAGAACTCGATAAGTTATATTCAAGCTATAATGATAGAAAGTTCATCCATCCTGATCCGCTGGAATTTTTATATGATTATGAAAATACGGACGACCGCGAAATTGCAGGACTTATTGCTTCAGTACTTGCATATGGAAGAGTGGCCCAGATATTGAAAAGTGTAAAGCTGGTATTGGAAAGAATGACGCCAGGCCCATATTTATTCTTAAAAGAATCTTCTCCTGATATGATTCATGATATCTTTAAAGATTTTAAACACAGATTTACGACCGGCCGTGAATTATCATGTCTTCTTATAAATATAAAAAATACAATAACCAAATACGGGTCATTGAATGCATGTTTTTTACAGGGCATGAAAGAAGAAGAAAAAACGATTCTTTCTGCTGCTTTGGATTTTGCAAAAAATCTCAATCTTTCTACTGAAAACAGGTGCGATAGCCTCATACCTTCACCGATGGGCGGAAGCGCATTCAAGAGGTTGAATCTTTATCTGCGCTGGATGGTACGTAAGGACAATGTGGATCCGGGGGGATGGATCGGGGTACCAAGGTCAAAATTAATTGTCCCGCTTGATACCCATATGTACAGAATTTCATCAGGACTTGGTTTTACAACAAGAAAACAGGCCGATATCAAAACGGCTCTTGAGGTAACGGATGCATTAAGAAAGCTTGATGAAAGTGATCCTGTAAAATATGATTTTGCTCTTACAAGGCTTGGAATGAATAATATATACGGGTCTTTATTAAAAAAATATATTTAATGTTTTTAACCTGTAAAGAATGATTGTATAATGATAGGGAATTTTTACTTAAAAAAATGTGATTTAATTTTAAAAAAGGAGTAAGCCATGGTGAAAAAAATACTTTCCGGGGCCAGGTATTTTCTGATAGTCGTTCTGGTAGGAATTTTAGTCATAACTATTTTCCCCACAATTCTTAGCGGCGGATCAGCTGAACAGGTGCAGGGTTTTGTAACACGTTTTTATGTACAATGCCTGGAAAGGCAGCCCGACACGGGAGGATTGAACGAATGGGCGGGACATCTCATCAGTGGCTATCAAACAGGCGCAGATGTTGCAAAAGGTTTTATATTAAGTGAAGAGTTCAAAGCAAAAAATCATTCAAACGAAAAATTCGTGACAATACTTTACAGGGCATTTTTTAACCGTGAACCCGATGCCAGTGGTTTTAATATATGGCTGGGAAAACTTTTAAGTGGAACGAGCAGGGAAGCTGTTCTGGATGAATTCCTGAAATCCCAGGAATTTGCAGATCTCTGTAACAGTTATGGCATCAAACCCTATGCGGGTGCTTCAACCGCCACTACTACAACGGCCGCTGCTACTACCACAACTACTACTGGTTCAGGTTACAGTTCGAGCGGGGTGTCAGGTTTTCAGGCAGGAAGGAAAGTCAATTTCATCATCTGGGGAGATGACAGTGCTTTTGACAGGCCTGGAGGCCGGGTAAATGGCAGAACCGATATAAATATTTTTGTCCACATGAATCTTGATACAAAAAAAGTATATCTTGTGACAATACCGAGGGATACCTGGTACGGGGGACGAAAAATCAATGGGTACCATGCGTCACGCGGTAATGCCGGTGCGATAAGTGCATTCGAGGGGTTTACCGGAGCAAAGATCGATTTTTATGTCATCACTGACTTCGATGGATTTGCACCTCTTATCGATTATTTCGGCGGTGTTGATGTCACGGTTGAAGAAAATATTGCGGATTCATTTTCGGGATGTTACCTGACTGCCGGAACACATCATATAAATGGAGCCCAGGCACTTGCTCTTAGTAGGGCAAGACATGGCAGATCTCTTTATGGAGGAGGAGCTTATTCAAGGGAGAGACAGTCGGCAATGCTTCTTGCTGATTTACTTCTGCAAAAAAGATCTATGATAAATGCCGGAAATCTGGCTGGTTTCCTTGGCTTAATGGGGCAATATGTCTGGACAAATGTATCGTTAAGCCAGGCTACTCAGATATTACCTGTGCTGCTTTCATTAAATAGGGAAGATATAAATATAAGTACATTTAATTCCTGGCCCCAGTGGTTTGGAAAATCAAGCGCCGTTGGTTATAACGAAGCAGAAAAAAATCAGTTTTTCCAGAACATCCTGAATCAATAACTAACTTACATATAGTTTTATTGTTGTTAATGTCAACTGTAGAAATCGTTATGATGCAAGAATATGAAATCTAAAAGAGAATTGCTGCTGAACGGCAATATAAACAGTTTACTGTTTAAGTTTTCGGCACCTGCTATCATCGGAATGGTAACAGGTGCCTTATATAATATTACGGACACAATATTCGTAGGCAAAGGTGTGGGTTCACTTGCCATAGCAGCACTTTCCATAGTATTGCCGATACAGTTTATCATAATGGGCATAGGGACAATGATAGGTGTCGGAACCGCATCTATAATCTCAAGAGCTCTGGGAAGAAATAAAAAAGATATTGCACAGAGTGCCTTCGGAAATGCTTTTATCCTCAATCTTATGATAAGTGTTGTCTGCATGACCATGTTTTATGCTTTTATGGAGAAACTCCTGGTGTTTTTTGGTGCATCTGCACAGGTACTGCCTTATGCAAGAGAATATGCCTATATAATACTGATTGGTTTTATTTTTCTTTCTTTTTCCATCAGCAGTAATAGTTTTATAAGAGCCGAGGGAAATCCCAGGGCAGCCATGTATGTAATGGCAATAGGCGCAGTATTGAATATTATTCTTGATCCTATCTTCATCTTTGTTTTTGATATGGGTGTGAAAGGCGCCGCTATTGCCACGGTTATTAGCCAGGCAATCAGTACGATATATGTTTTTTTATACATTATTTTTGGCGGTAGTGTCTTCAAGTTGAAGCTATCTGTATTTAAGATAAAGGTTTCAGTAATGAAAGAAATCCTTTTACTTGGTTTCCCCTCTTTTATAAGCTCCGCAACTGCCAGTATAATAATCCTTATATTTAACAGACTTTTGCTGTTCTATGGAAGCGATCTTTATATTGCCATAATGGGTATTGGACTCAGGATGTTAAGCCTGATACAGATGCCTCTCCTGGGGATCACCCAGGGATTTTGTACTATTGCTGGCTTCAATTACGGGGCAAAACTTTATCCAAGAGTCAAGAAATTGCTTGTTATAGCTGTAGGTTGGACGGTTGCTATTGCAGGGTCCGGATTTTTAGTCATGATGATCTTTCCTGCATTTGTAATAAGCTTTTTCAGCAATGATGTTAATTTAATAAGTAAAGGGACCAATATTTTAAGAATTGTAATAATTTGTTTCCCCTTTATCGGAGTTCAAATGCTTGGAGGAGGGTTATTTCAGGCTATGGGAAAAGCAGCCCCTGCTCTTATTTTAACCATGTCCCGGCAAGTGTTGTTTTTAATTCCGGCTGCCTTTCTTTTACCTCTGATTTTCGGCTTGAACGGTGTATGGTTGTCTGTTCCTGTTTCAGATTTTCTTTCTATAGCTATTACCACGGGCTGGATCTTAAGGGAAATAAAAAACTTCAATAAAATAGCAATAACAAAGCCTAAAATTATTTCCAAGGCTTAAGACAAACTGGTCTAAAGACTAGTAAAACACTCTACTATTTATATCCCAAGACTGGACTTACTGTGGTTATCTTATTGCATATTTGAATCTATAATTATCACATGAATATTTTAATTGCTGTGGAAAGAAAAAACCTATTATCTGCTTTGAAACTTCTTCTGGAAACAGAGATAAACGAGATAGGTCATATAGAGGAAGTTTTCAATCGCAGGGATTTAAGTGGAGCAATAGAAACCGTAAAACCGGATATATTGTTAATGGATGGAGATTTTATTAACGTAGACACCAAAGATGAGGTTGTCTCTTTTAAAAAAGATTTTCCGGGTATGTCTCTGGTCATAATGGATTTCGATAATGAGAAAAAAAGGATGTATCAGGAAATGAATATAGATTTATTTATCACAAAAGGAAGCTCCTCCTATAAGGTATTAAATTCTCTTATAGATTTTGTAAAAAGGAAAATGAAGCAATTAAAAATACTACAGAGAGTCTAATGTTGAAAGTTTATTTAGATAGAGTAAAGTATCTAAAAAAAATTGAATTTTAATATTAAAGGAAAGGAAGACTAAATGACAAAATTAAATGAATTGTTACAAAGTGCGGACTTTAAAATAGAAAAACATGTTCCGGTCATAGATGCTCCTGATACAGCGCAAAAAGGGGAACAAATAATGGTGACTATAGGCGTAGGGAGTGAAATAGCTCATCCTAATACTACACAGCATCATATAACGTGGATATCTTTGTACTTTCTGCCTGATGGAGAGAAATATCCAATTCAAATTGGAGAACTTACGTTTACTGCGCATGGCAGCTCTGTTCAGGGTCCAGATACCAGTACCGTATATACAAACCATAAGGGTACTCTGATCTTTAAAACTGAAAGGCCGGGGACTCTTCTGGCTTCCTCTTATTGTAATATACATGGATTATGGCAGAGCTCTAAAAGACTTGATATATCCGGATAGGATATTGGATTCAATATTAAAATATGAAAATTTTTAATAGAAGGTGTAAAAATGAGAATATTTAATAGAGTTTTAGGATTAATAGCCGTCTTAACAATGCTGTTATTGCTGCTTATATCAGTTTCCTGCATGAATGACTCGGATCAGTCTGCTACCGGGACAGAAACTGGTCAGGATGATACAAGTGCGCAAAATGGAGACGAGGTCCAGATAGCGATGAGAAGTTTTAGATTTAATCCTGATACAGTGACCATAAAACAGGGAACCACTGTCACCTGGGTAAATGAAGATGGCGTCGCTCATACGGTAGTAAGCGGAGTAAGAAATAATAAATCAGGGCTTTTTGATAGTGGAAATATAAGCAGCGGTGGAACATTTAGTTATACTTTTAATGAGAAGGGGACTTTTGATTATTTCTGTGAGCCACATTCCGGAATGGATGGTACCGTAGTAGTCGAATAGGTCATTTAAGATTCCAGAGATGAATTTTACCTTTTGATCTAGGATAGAAATTATCTTTTATAAGAAGTGACCACGAGGTTTATTATGGCTAAAGAAAATCATGATATAAAATGTCCGGAATGCGGAAAGTTTATAAGAAAATTAGCTTCAATGTGCCCTTATTGCGGTGCGAAGACTGTGGTTTCCCCTGAAAAGGGAGGAATTATCTGCAGAAACTGTGGTAAAAAGATTCCTCCGAAAAATATTCGGTCAAATCAAAGTGATAATGTCAGTTATACCAGTCATTGTCCTTATTGCGGTGTAAAAGTCTAAATGCTAAAGATGTGATAGAAAGGATGTCATGTTAAAAGAAAAAATTAAAGCTCCGGATTTTGATTTAATGGATCAAAATGATGAATTCCATGCTCTGACAGATTACAGGGGCAAATGGGTGGCCGTTTATTTTTATCCCAGGGATAATAGTCCCGGCTGTACCACAGAAGCAAAAAACTTTAGAGATAATATAGATAAGTTTAAAAGTCTTAATGCAGAGGTCGTAGGAATAAGTCCGGATTCTCCGGCAAGTCATAAGAGATTCGCAGATCAATATGATCTTCCCATAACCCTCCTTTCGGATCCGACAAAAGAGGTAATAAGAAAATATCAGGCAGCAGGAATTATTACAAAGAGGATTTCATATCTTATTGGTCCGGAGGGCATGATCGAAAGAACTTATCCAACAATAAATCCAGCAAAACATGCAGAAGAGATTTTAAATGATTTACAAGATTTAAGCACTAATTAAATTACAAAAAATTGTATTTTAATATTATAATAAATATTTACTGATATTATAATCAATGATTCTAATTTTTTTGCTATAATCAGGTAGCAATAATTTGATTAAATCTTTTTTAAAAAGAAATTACCTGAGTATTATTATTGGTCTAACATCACTTGTGGGCCTTTATTTTGTCAGCCTGTACAGTTATATCCTTTATCATAGCCTGGTAGAATTCTTCAGCATTACAATAGCATTTGTGATATTTGTCATTGCCTGGAATTCAAAAAAATTCCTGGATAATCAATATCTGTTATTTGTTGGTATTGCATACCTTTTTGTGACTTTGATAGATTTATTACATACCCTGGCCTATAAAGGTATGGATCTATTTATAAGTTTCCCGGGGGCAAATCTTGCGACACAACTCTGGATTTCTACACGATATTTGGAAAGCATCTCTCTACTTCTTGCAATATTTTTCATAACAAGAAGGTTGAATTATAAGGTCCTGTTAATCATCTATGTTATTGTAACTGCCTTGATCTTGTTATCTATTTTTTATTGGAAAATATTCCCTGTCAGTTTTTTGGAAGATACCGGCCTCACACCTTTTAAAATCATAAGTGAATATATAATATCTTTTATACTGATAGTTGCTATATTTTTGATTTATTTCTACCGTCAGGAATTTAACAGGACAGTCTTTATCCTGATCGTGGTTTCTTTATTTGCAAAAGTTGTCTCTGAGATATCCTTTGCTTTATACAAGAGTGATGTATATGGATTATTTAATCAGTTTGGTCATTATCTAAAACTACTTTCATTCTTTTTCATCTATAAAGCTATTGTCGAGACCGGATTTTCCCAACCGCAGGATTTGATGTTTTTTAAACTAAAGAAAAGCGAAAAGGAGCTCAAGGAAAGCGAAGAAAAATTCCGCTCGCTTTATTTTTCGATGAATGAAGGAGCAGCTCTGCAAGAAATTATATACAATAAATCAGGAAAGCCTGTAGATTACAGAATCATCGATGTCAACAATGCATACGAGTCCATTCTTGGTATTAAAAGAGATCAGGCAATCGGTAAAAAAGCTTCGGAAGTTTACGGAACTGATATGGCTCTTTATATTAAAGTCTATGCAAAAGTTGCGGAATCAGGAATACCTGCCAGATTTGAAACTTATTTTCCTCCTTTGAAAAAATATTTTTTTATCTCGGTTTTTTCTCCATCCAGAGAAAGATTTGCAACTGTGTTTTCTGATATAACTGAGCGAAAAAAGATTGAAAAAGAAATAAATAGTCTATCCAGATTTCCATCTGAGAATCCCAATCCTATTATAAGAATAAATGATAAAAGTACAATCACTTACTTAAACAAGCCTGCTGAAGTCATGCTGAATCAGCTTGGCAATGATAAGAAGAAAAAATTATTGAAACATCTGCACGACTTGGTAGGTGGCCGTAAGAAAGAAAAAATTAATGAGTCCAAAAAAACTGAGATTAAAATAGGAGATTCAGTATATGAATTGACAATAGTTCCGATAAAAGAATTTAATTATTTCAATATATATGGAAGAGATATAACGGAAAGAAAAAAAGCCGAAAGATTGAATAGCAAAATACAAAAAGAAAAAGCTTTAAATGAAGAACGTAATAAACTTGCCAGAGAACTGCATGATACAGTAACTCAAACCCTTTTTTCCGCAAATCTTATTGCAGAGGTTATTCCCAAGATATGGAAAAAAGATCCTGAGGCAGTAATCAAAAGACTGGAAGAGGTGAGACAATTAAATAGCACAGCTTTGATGGAAATGCGTATTTTGCTTTACGGATTAAGACCTTCGGATTTCAAAAATGAAAACCTGGGTAATTTGCTGAAGGCGCTATTAAAAACCCTGGACACAAGGTCCAGAATTCCCATTGAACTTAAAATAGATGGAGAATATAAATTTCCTCCAAAAATAGAATTTGGTTATTACCGTATTGCGCAGGAAGCATTAAATAACATTATAAAGCATTCTAATGCAACTAAAGCAAGTTTGGTTTTAAAAACTTTTCCCGAAAGCATTTATATGAATATCTCAGATAATGGTCGTGGTTTTTATTACAATAAAATTAATTCGACTAGTTTAGGATTGACTATAATAAGAGAAAGAGCAAAACTTATAGGCGCATCGATCGATATAGAAAGCATTCCAGGTAAAGGCACAAGGATTACAGTTATTTATAATAAAAAGAAGAAAATTCAAAAAAAGATACAGTAAATCACTGACTGGTCCAATGGCCAGTTTAAAGACTCTTCCTTTTATATCCAAAAACTATACTTAATATCATTATCATAAACTATCTTTGAATCTATAATTATTCCTATTCTATATTATCTTACAAAAAGGGAAATATCTACCAGGGAAGTGATAAGAATGGCTACCGGGATTAAAGAAAAAATAAACTTACTGGAAAATCAAATTAATTTAAAAATGGAAATCCGGATTTCATATTTGAAGTTGCGTGAAGGTCTGGAATCGGATAATAAAGATATCGAAAAGATAATGGATTTTTATTATTTTTGTGAAGATTTTTTTAATATCTGGAGAAGATATCTCGACAGGCTTTCTCCGTTAATAAATGAATTCAACAGAGCAGGAAATACGGAAGATCTCAAACAAATATATGCAGAGATTTTAAGCGAACAATATGAAAAATATTTGCAATCCTTACAAAACCTTAAGGCCCCGGCTTTTTTGACCGAGACATTTGAGATTTTTCTTGATTCAGTTTATGAAAAACAAAAATATTTTAAATTTTATAGTAATAATTTTATTGATCAAGAAATGAAAACCAGAAGCGATCTTGAAGAAAAGGAATACAGGTTCTGGCTAGATCTTCATGAGAAAAATATGCAGTTAGGAAATTTACAGGATGATTCCGCAGAAAGAAACAGGAATTAAAGATTTAATTATCTTAAATTAGAATCAATTTTTTACTATATTTTATCAGTATAATATAAGTGATGTTCAGAGATAGAAAAGAAGCAGGCAAAAAACTGGCATTGGAATTGGATAAATATAAGAATAAAAAAGTACTGGTACTTGCTATTCCCAGGGGCGGTGTCGAAGTTGGTTTAGAGGTTGCGTCATATCTTGATAGCGATTTCGATATTCTGGTTTCCAGAAAATTACCTATTCCTTATAATCCGGAAGCAGGTTTTGGAGCAATTGCAGAAGATGGCAGTATTTATCTAAATAAAGACGCCGATTTATGGGTGGGGAAAAACGACATTGAGAGAATAAAAAAGGAACAAATAAAAGAAATAAAAAGAAGGATCGATGTATTGCGCGGGGGTAGACCTTTGACTCAAGTCAGGGGAAGGACAGTCATTCTAGTAGACGATGGCCTGGCTATGGGGTCTACAATGTATGCCTCTATAGAGTATTGCAGGAATAAAAATGCTAAAAAAGTGATTATCGCCGTACCTGTTTCAGGAAAAGATGTTTTCTATGAGATCAAACAACTTGTAGATGAAGCATATGTATTGGAAATACCATATAATTTCATGGCGGTTGCCCAATCTTATCTCTATTGGACCGATGTGACAGATGGAGATGTAATAAAATTAATGGAAAAATGGAAAACACACATTAGCCATGGATCGATTATCCATGGTACTTAAATAAAATATCAATTTTTTTTCTGGAAATCCTAATATTTGCTAAATATTTCCATATCTTATTAATCATCATTGGGCTCAAGTTATCGAAAAGTGATTGTATTTCACTAAATCTGGAGATGTTATATAATAATTTGAAATAAAATTATTAATAATTAAGAAAAAATGATTAAAGTATTGATTGTCGATGACCATCCGCTCGTAAGAAAAGGGATAAAGACCATACTGAGTGTTTATGATGACATAGAAGTCATCGGGGAAGCAGAAAATGGTAAAGAAGCATTGGAAATATGCGGAAAGTGTTTACCAGATGTAGTGCTTATGGATTTGATCATGCCCGAAATCAACGGTATAGAGACAACCAAAAAAATGTTAGAAAACTGGTCAACTATAAAGGTGGTGACTCTGACGAGTTTCGTAGATAAAAAGCTTATAGAAGATTCACTTAAGGCAGGAGCCATAGGATATGTTTTGAAAAATGTGTCAGGTGAGAATCTGGTATCGACCATAAGAGATGCTGAAAAAGGGAAGTCAACATTATCTTCCGAAGCAAGTGATTTTTTGATTTCAAATATAAAGAAACCTGCTGTCGTAGAATATCAGCTTACAAATCAGGAAAAAAATATTCTGGAATGTCTGGTCGAGGGCTTGTCCAATAAAAATATTGCCCAGAAACTGGTATTAAGTCTCTCTACGGTAAAATTTCATGTGAGTAACATATTAAACAAGCTGAGGGCGTCCAGCAGAGCCGAAGTCATCTCAATTGCCATTAAGAATAAACTGGTCGAATGACCAGTTAAAAGACCCTGCCTTTTATACTATAAAATTATACTTACTGATATTTAAGATAATAATTTCTTTAATTATAATCATAATATATGCCGGATCATTAAGATTAGATATTTTTTGGAAGTCATGATCCAGGTAATTAAAAGCTAAAGGAGGTTATTGCTATGATGCCCATAGGACCCTTGATGGTAGAGCACAGGCTTATAGAACGCATGATCAAATTGATGGAAATCGAAACCCAGAATATTGAAAGGGATTCAAGACCCGATACGGACTTTATCGAAAGAGCCTGTGATTTTTTGAAAACCTATGCTGATATGTGCCACCATGGAAAAGAAGAAGATATTTTATTCAACAAACTAAAAGATAAAAATTTATCGGCAGAGCATAAAGAGATTTTAAATAGTTTGATGGAAGACCATAAGCTTGCCCGAAAAACAACCTCTGATCTTGCAGCAGCCAATAAGGATTATAAAAATGGCCAGAAGGACAGAGTGAATGAAATACGAGGATATTTAAAAGCTTTAACTGACTTATATCCTGAACATATAAGAAAAGAAGATAAAGTCTTCTTTATCCCCAGTATGAGTTATTTTACCGATGAAGAGAAAGATGAGATGCTTGAAAGTTTCAATGAATTTGATAGGAATCTGATTCATGAGAAATATAAAAGTCTCGTAGCTGACTATGAAAAAACGAATAGTGCTGAAAGTTATTCTCCCTAAAACCGAAATCAAAAAGCTAAAAAAGTGAAGATCGAAGGCGGGAAATAAATTGTAGAATTTTAAAGGATCAGGAATTGACAATGATTGGCTTTATACTTATCATAATGCAACAGGTCAACTATTAATATTAAAATCAAAATAGCTAAAAAAAATTATGACAAAAGGTAAACCAATAGTCCTGATTTCAAGTTACTACCCCCGATTATGCGGGATTGCCACATTTTGTGAAGAAGCCAGGGAATTTATCCAAAAAGAATTTCCTGAAAGAGAAGTTCTGGTGATAAGTCATAAGGATGGATCCGGAGAAGGAGTGTACCCAATAATAGACACCTCTCACCGCTTCTGGTGGAAACCAGTGGCAAAAAAAATTAAAAAATTATCACCATATGTGGTACACATAGAACATGAATATGGTTTGTATGAACATGTGGACAACAGGGGAATTGGGGATAGGAACCAGGGATTCATTGAATTCCTGGGCTCCATAAATGAATTTCCCATTGTAGTCGAACCACATACGGTCCACGGCAGGCTAAAGGAATTTGAAGAAAATTTCATTTATCAGCTTTGCGAAGATGCTGATGTGGTTTTATTTAAAAGCGATTACCAGAAATGGAGATTAAACTGGACCTTCACACAGAGAGGATGGAAAATGCCCCAAAATATTATGATTGTTCCTCACGGCGCAAGAGCAGACAGGAATTATAATGAAAAGGGAATTCAAAAATTGAGAGAAGATCTTGGATTAAATAAAATCGAACATCTGAGCGATAATATTGTTGGTCTGGTGGGTTGGATTCAATCAAATAAAAGATGGGATATATTGACTTCAATGTGGGAAGAAATACTTGAAGAAATAAAAAAAAGAACCGGTGAGAATTGGGACCTGCTGGCTGCAGGTGCCGTAAGGGATACAGCTCATGTGGAAGATTATAATAATTATAAAAAAAGCCTGGAAATTCTGGAAAAGAAGGGAATGGCGCATTATTACGAATTTATTCCAAGAGGGGATGCATATTATAAAGTCATGGCAGTCTGCAGTTTTATTGTGCTGCCTACGGTGGATGAAACTCAATCGGGAACGCTTGCCAGGATTATCGCTTTAAACAAACCTTATATAACCACGGCTCCGCTTGAAGCATTAACGGCGCAAACCCTGGAAAGTGAAGGTGGACTGTTATTTACGAATAAGCAGATGCTGAGGGAAAAGGTCATAAGGCTAGCCTGCGATAAAGATCTCAGGAAACAACTATCGGAAAATTTAAAGAAATATCTTAAGGAAGTCGTATCCTGGGAAATTATTGCCAAAAAATATAAAAGCGCATATAAATTTGCAAGACTTAAAAAAATAGCAGAGAGGGAAATAGATTTCCCTCCGGACTTCTAGCTTAACCTTACAGATCTATTTGTTTATGAATTTAATGCAGCATTATCAGACTTATTATTAAATTATTAATCTAAAATCAATATATCTCAGGGATTTTTAGAAAAAGTATCTTTTCAAAAATAACCTCAGGGAGGTGTTATTTTGAGTAAGCTTAAGAAAGTTATAAGAGAAAAATGTATGGGCATTGGTAGTATATATGTGTCATCATATGTCCCAAGAAAATGTGGTATTGCTACATATACAAGTGATTTGACAAGAGCTATTGATCTAATAAATCCGTACTGCGGGTCAAATATCGTTGCACTCGTTAGACCCGAAGATAAAATCGATTATCCTCCGGAAGTTAAATTTAAGATTAGCCAGTATAATATTGATTCCTATATTAAAGCTGCTGATTATATTAATAAGTCCAGAACGGATATAGTCGTTCTGGAACATGAATTTGGATTATATGGCGGCGAATTTGGAGAGTATATCATTAAATTGATAGAACGTATAAAGAAACCTTTAATCATAACTGCTCATACGATTCCTGTTGATCCAAATGCAGGATATGGACTGGTTTTAAAAGATGTTTTAAAGTTCGCGGATAAAGTTATAGTGATGATGCCTGAAATTTTGCAGAAGCTTGTTAAAAAATATAATTATCCCGAAGAAAAGATAGAAATTATCCCCCACGGTGTTCCGGATATACCTATGGAAATCAATTCCGGATATAAAAAGAAAAAGGGATTGGAGGGTAGAATAATCCTGGGCAATATTAACCTTTTATCTGCAGTCAAAGGGCTTGAATATACAATAGAAGCCTTAAAAGAGATCAAAGAGCACTTCGATAATGTTTTATATTTGATGATTGGCCAGACTCATCCCGTCGTATTACAAACAGAAGGCGAAAAATATAGAGAGTCTTTAAAAGCAAAAGTCAGGGAGTACAATTTACAGAAGAATATCAGATTTATAAATAAATATATGTCCTTGAATGAGCTGATCTCGTGGTTGAAAGTTATTGATATTTATATAACCCCATATCTGGATCCCCAGCAAACCGCTTCGGGTGCTCTGGCTTATGCAATAGGGGCAGGTAAAGTATGCATCTCGACTCCATATTTATATGCAAGAGATGTTCTGGCAGAGGGAAGAGGAATAATCGTGCCTTTCAGGAATTCTAAGGCCATTGCTGATGCTGTGATCGATATATGTGAAAATCCTCAAAAAAAATCAAAGATGGAAATGAAAGCATATAAATTCGGAAGATTGATGACCTGGTATAATGTAGCCCTGCAGCACCTCCGGGTGTTTAATGAAGTTCTGGATAAGCAGGAGAATATGAGATTTTTTAAAGCAGTTTAGTCAGGCTTTTACTGGTGAATATTAAGAAATATTTAAGTTTTTTCAATAAAAATAATTTATGGATCCGTTAAATAAAATAAAATCTATGACCTCGGATATTGGAATTTATCAGCACGGAAAACTGAATAATCCTGCTCCTGAATTTGGATATGCTCTGGAAGATCAGGCAAGGGCTCTTATCATTGCTGACAGGTTTGGAGACAAAAAATTAAAGGATATTTATTTGAATTTCATTTTTAGGGCACAACGAGAAGACGGCCTGCTTTATCATTTTTTTTATGAAGATAATAATGGCCAATTCAAAAGTGAAGAGTATAACTGTAAATCAAATATAACAGAAGCTTATGGTTTGACTATTTGGTCCCTTCTGGCCACTGGAAATATTAAAAATGATAAAATCAAAAATACTGTCGAAAAACTAATAAAAGAAGCCTCCGGTTGGACTTCAATAAGAGCAATATCATCAACTTTATTAGGTTTGGCAAGTCTTGATCGGGAGCACAGTTTAGAGAGTGAACTGAAGACGAAACTGCATAATTTTTGTTTTGAGACATATTCCGATGATTGGGTATGGTTCGAGAATTATCTTGTATATGCAAATGCACTTATTCCATGGACGCTCTGGGAAATCTGTTTAAATAGAAAATGTAAAACCAGTTTTGAAATTGCCCGGAAAACGACCAGATTCCTGATAGAAAAATGTCAGGAAAATGATGTCCCTGCACCCATTGGAAACAAGGGGTGGTATTTTAAGGGACGTGAAAAAGCTTTATATGATGAGCAGCCAATTGATGCTGCTTATATGGTTTGCTGTCTTGAGAAAGCATACCATGCAACAGAAGATAAATTTTATCTTGACTGGGCAGAGAAATGGTACAGGTGGTTTTTTGGGAATAATATAAACAATATTTCTCTTATAGATAAAAATTTTGCATGTTATGATGGATTGACACCGGAAGGGGTCAATTTAAATCAGGGCGCAGAATCAAATATATGTTTCCTGATGGCATATCTTGCAGCCAGAAGATTAGGGATTGCTAAATGATGGAAAACGTTATTATAAATTTATATTTATTATTTGCTTTCTAAATTCTAAGCTTATAAAAAAGGAGTATAATTTTTAAAAATAAGTTCTAGTTATGATTATATGATAGCTTATAAATATGCGTGTATATAGATCAGAAAAAAATCCAATAATAAAACCGGAAGATATAACACCCTCGAGGCCTGATTTCAAAGTCGCGGGTGTTTTTAATTGTGCTGTTACAAGATTTAACGACGAGATCTTACTCCTTATGAGAGTTGCCGAAAAACCAATCAATGATAATGAGAAGATAGAAATCATACCTCTGCTGGATTTAAAAACAGGTATACTTTCGGTAAAGGAATTTGACAAAAATGATTCTTCTTTCAATTTTTCCGATCCCAGATTTTTAGGAAATACCTCCGATTGGTATCTTACATCGATTTCACATTTAAGGATCGCCAGGAGTAAAAACGGCATTGATTTCAGTATAGATAAAAAACCTGCCATGTTCCCTGAAAATATTTATGAAAGATATGGAATAGAAGATCCGAGAATAACTCAAATCGATGGGAAATATTATATAAATTACAGCGCAGTATCCGATGTAACCGGAATCACGATATGTCTGGCATCTACGACTGATTTTGTCAGGCTTATAAGACATGGAGTGATTTTTTTACCAGATAATAAAGATGTGGCAATTTTTCCGGAAAAAATAAACGGTAAATATTATGCTTTGAACCGTCCCTCGCCATTATATGCACCGCGGGATATATGGATATCAGAGTCATCGGATCTTATCTGCTGGGGCAATCATATGAGATTAATGGGTCCCAGAAAGGAATACTGGGATGAAGCAGGTATAGGTGCAGGAGCCGTTCCTTTCAAAATAAAAGAAGGCTGGCTTGAGATTTATCACGGATCGTCAAAGAGCTCCAGGTATTGCCTTGGAGCAGTGCTTCTGGATATTAATGAGCCCTGGAAAATTATTGCAAGAAGCGAAGGACCTCTAATGGAACCGGAAATGGATTACGAACTTAAAGGTTTCTTCGATAATGTTGTCTTTTCCTGTGGAGCCCTATATGAAGAAAATAAAGTAAAACTATACTATGGCGCAGCAGATACATGCATAGCTTACGCTGAGATAAATCTGGATGATATAATTGATCACTTGAAGTAGTTATGCTGCCTGTTTATTTATACTTTATTTAATATCTTTTATTTTATCAAGTGCCCTTCGTATCAAGGTCCTGCCGATTCTTGTATCAAAGCAATTTTTGTCATAAATACAGGTAAAAAACATCCTTCCCTGATGCGTGTTAACACTTATTACTTTTTCTCCTCTTATTGCGCTGAAAATAGGGCCATAGATCTTTTCAATCTCGTACTGCCCATATTTTTTTTGTATTTGAATTCTTCCCAGATTGGAAAGAGAGAAATCATAATTCATGGGCTGATCGGGCCTATTTGAAAAAAATAGCTCGGGATCCTCTATACCTTCAAGAAAATGTTCATTGAAATGATAATAACCGGGAAGGGGATCATAATTATCCAGCTGTTCTTTAAATTTTGTATATATTTCCATTGCAATTTCGGTAATTGTTTTTTCGGGAGAACAATCAATACCGACTTCTATAAGTCCGTTAAAAAGTCCGAAATAATTCTTTGCTTCCTCTACCAGAAAAGGTCTAAAACTTATCGGGCTCTGGAGTACTCTTTTATAGCCTTCTTCAGGTCCAAACTCCTGTGCAAAAGACTTAAGGAAAGCGGCACTGAGTATACTGTGCACGGTAACATTATTTTTTTTAGAAAATAATATTATTTTTTTTGTATCGTCTTCAGTAAAAAACCAGTCATGAATTGCAAAATCAGGTTTGCGTATGGGCTCTTTTTTAACAGGTTTTAATTCCGGTTTATTACCTTTTTTCATCCATCCGGGTAGTCCCCTGGTTTTTATTATATCGAGGATATCCTGCTTGATTAATTCTGTAAGTGTAAATGCTTCGGTAAATGCATTTAACTTATGAAGGGGGTTAGACAGAAATAAAAATAAATCGTTCAGGAAAACGACGGCCGACAGCCCGTCACATATTGCATGATGGAAGATGACCACGATATCGGAAATATTTTCTCTATTGATCAAAAAAACCCGGATCATCGGTCCTTTGAAAATATCAAATGGATTACAGAGCTCATCTTTTACAACGGTTTTCCAGTCGATTTCATCTCCGTTAAACTCACTCAGAGGTATCCGGGGCACATTTTCTGTGGTAATAAATTGTTTTTTGTCACCGGCCATTATGACTCTTACTCCGGCCAGAGGGTGTTTTTGCTGTACTTTAAGTAAAGCTTCTTCCAATTTGTCTTTACTGATGGTGCCCTTTATTTTTATTCGGAAAGCAAAATATACAAGGGATGTATTTCCCATATGATACAATATTCTTTCGTAAGTTGTCGTTTTTCTTTCCATTGATTCCAAAAAATTTTTTTATAGGGATCTTGTTTGTTTTGTAAGGTTATGGATCCATTTGTTTGAAAGAAAGCGATAAAAACCTGCTGCCATCTTAACAAATTCTTCAGTAGCTGCTATGGCCATGACAAAATAGACAGGCAGTTTTAAAATAAAAGCAGCTATAGCTGCCAGCGGAACTCCTACGAGCCATATACCTCCGAGTTCGACTATCATACCGAAAAGAGTGTCACCACCTGCTCTTAAAATACCGTTCTGGAAAATAATATTCATCACTCTTGCTACCATTATAAGAGAAATTACCAGCAGTAGGTAATACAAATACTGGTTACTCTGCTCCGTTAAATTATAGAAATTAACTATATATCCTCTTACTATAATCAAGATTACGGCAAGTACACTTGAAAAAACTGCTGACAGGAAAAGGAAATTTTTTGAATAATCTCTTGCTTTATGCTCCTCACCGGCCCCGATTCTGTTGCCAACCATAATGGCGCATGCACCGGCAAGGCCCGTAAAAAGCATAAGACTCAAACGTTCGATAGAGCAGGCTATATTATAAGCAGCAAGTGCTCCGGTACTTATATGCCCGTATATCACGCTGTACATACTGTATCCCAGTGCCCATCCTACACTCTGTCCCATGACCGGCAGCCATATTTTTGTATAGCTTCTTACCATCTTTTTTGAATAATTGAAAATATCCTTCAGTCTTGCAGCTATAGGATATTTTTTTAGGTAAGTAAAACCAAGCATGATACCAAACTCGATGGCTCTGGCAATGACAGTAGCAATGGCTGCGCCCTGGACACCCAATCTGGGAAAACCGAATTTTCCGAAAATAAGTAAATAATTTAAAAACGTGTTGGCTGTAAGTCCTATAAGACTGGCAACCATAGGGAACTTTACATGCTCTGTGCTTCGAAGTATCGTAGCATAAACGATTGATATGGAAGTCATGATCAGACTGAATGCGATTATTTTTATATACTGTACTCCAAGATCGATTACCTGCGGGTCATTACTGAATAGTCTTATAAGAGCATTCGGGAACAAGAAAATTGCCAGGGTGAAAAGAGAAGAAAATGTCAGGGCGAATGTAATACCGATTCCAAGATTTGAACGTATATTTTTAACGTCTTTTTTACCCCAGTACTGCGCAGTAAAGACTGCCGTGGCAGTAGCTATACTGAATACAAACATTATAAATAGAAAGTATATCTGGTTGGCTATGCCCACTCCGGCGACTTCTTTTTCACCCAATTGGCCGACCATAAATACATCTACAAAATTTAAAGCAGAAGTGAGAAAATTCTGCAATATTATAGGAGATGCTATTGCGATTAATTTTGGTATAAACTCTTTATGTTTTTTAAATGATTTAATCATGATTTTAGCTCTGCTTCCTAAAAGAATGAACAATTATTCTGTTCCAATGTCCTTAAAAAGTCAATGGAAATTTGTTATGAAAAATATGTCATTTTATTGTAAGAACCTTTAAAATAATCACATGATAAAAATGAAAAATTATATGATAAAAAGAATAACGGTATTTGTAATTATTGCTGTTTTTATGCTGTTTTCCATTATTCCAATCTCTTCCTGCACCCGTCAGCCAGAGTTTGGCGATTTAATAATTTGTAGTGAGATAGACCCGGTTACTTTTTCTCCCCTGGATACTAAAAATAGTTTTGATATAGGAATTCAGAAGATTTTCGCAACAATCGAAGTATCAGGAGTCAGGGCCAGCGGCATATGGAAGTTTATCTGGATAAACGAAGACTCGGAAGAAGTCATTGCACAGTCCACTGACAGATATTCGAGTGAAGGCTCTGGATATATCGAAGGTTATCTTTCAAACTACGTCACTCCCAGCGCAGAAGCAGGTATTATAGGGGAACCGGGAAATTACAGAGTGGAATTTTACCATAATGGCAGTTTGATAACCAGTGCGGATTTTATAATAGAGTATCCTGAAATGGAATTGATTGATGTGGTTTTATCAAATGAAATAGATGAAGCCGGGCAACCTGTTTCAGCCAAGGAGGGTTTTTATCCCGATGAAATTATTTACACATGCCTGAAGTTCAATGGCCAGACAAAAGGCGAGACCGTAGGAGTCAGGTGGTATCGGGGCGATGATGAGTTATTGGGTGAAGAGGAAATTACTATTGAGATGGATTATTATTTACCTCGTTATATTGTCTTTGAGATAACCAATGATGAACTTTGGCCGGTCGGAGATTACAGGATCCGGGTATTTGGAAGCAGTTTTACGGATCAAGAATCTCATTATGAAATAACGGAAGGGGAGATCTCAGATGCCA
>Ga0209323_10000537_pt1 | contig 24445 bp, 18 predicted proteins | sample Rifsed19ft2_FD_184014 | JGI IMG/M metagenome (GOLD analysis project Ga0209323, IMG submission 184014) | Soil microbial communities from Rifle, Colorado, USA - sediment 19ft 2 (version 2) | ecosystem: Environmental > Terrestrial > Deep subsurface > Rock core/Sediment | place: Rifle, Colorado...
GCCAACCCATTGTTGGCTGACCCACTTTCACGTGTTTAGTCGATCGGAACTAGGGCTGAGTGAACGCGTCGTGCGCCATGAACGTATCACCCGACTGTGCGGTGTAATACGTGAGTTGCACGAACCCATGGATGGGCTGATCGGCGGAGGTGACGACCAGCGAGCCCTGCCAATCGTCCGGGAGATTGTGGATACCGTACGGACCTGTGGCCGAGCCGTTGCCGGTCAACCGATGATTGTGCACAAGGCTACCTCCAGCCGCAATCGGGTACGGGCCAACCGTGATCGTCGCCGGGGTGCTTGGATACTTCGCCAGAGTCTCGGGTGATGTGGTGTAAACGAAGGTCACATTCGCCTGACTCGAACTGCTCAGGTTCTGAATTGTCACTGCCGTCGCGAAACCATTGGCAAGCCGCTTGGCTGCCAAAGGCACGAAAACCCGCTTATCAGTGCCATCCGCCCGAATCGCTTCATAGGCTGCGGCATTCGCAGTAGCTACAAGGCGCATCTGCACAAACGCGACGACATTTCCGGTCGCCGTAATACGGCATGAACCTTGCCAATTGCTTGGGATGCTCAAATCGGTGACTGGGTTGAACGAATAACTCTCATTGTTAGCCACCGCGATCGAGTTCGACATGGTGAACGTCGCGGGGGAAGAGGGAGGAGAGGTGTTGGTAGTGCACTCGACATCGAGATCACCCGGATTCAGCGTGCCACCACTGAGGTTCTGGACCGAGATGGGCGTGCTCAGACTATTCGGCAATCGCGACGTGAAGAGCGGCACCAGCCATGTGGTGTACGGGCTGTTCGACGGGAAAGCATCGAACGTTTGCATTGTGTCAGGCCCGGCGAATAAGTTGGACACCACTGTGATCTGCCCGGATCCACTGGCCGTCGCGACAGCGGAACCAAACCACGGGGCTGGGAGATTGGCCTCATCATCCAAATCGTAGTAATAGGAAACCCCAGGTTGGAGGTTCGGAATGGTCTTATTATAGGAACCAGAATAGCCCGATCTCGGCACGAGAGATACCGTCACAGTGAGAGGCACGGTGTCCGCGTTCTGCACGATGATCTGACTATTGACCGTGCCGCTGGCCGAAGGGCCTCGACGAGCTACCAGCGGAATATAGAAGCTGTTGCTACCTGCAGAAAAACCGGAATAGGCTCCGCTCGTCGGAGTCTGATTGCGCGCCAAGATCTGAACAACAGCACCCAACGGCTGATCCGAACTGAGGACGACCGAGCCACGGCCGTTCGCTAGGGTCGCATCAAAGTACTGTCGGGCAACAGCCTGCCCGCCATTCGCCGCGAGCGTGAAGTTGGTATTGGCTGCATCGGCTGGCCAGGGGGCGCCGGAGTCGGTAAGATATTGCGCGACGACATGAGCCACATCTGAGCCGAGGTTGATCAGAGTGAAGTTGGTGCTGAGGCTCTTCGTAGTAGATGCTGCACTGAGCAAACCGGCCGCACCCAGAGCCAGCACCATTGCTGCAACCACACATAAGGCAAGGCCTCTGCTTCGTAGTTTAATGGACATAGTCGCATCCTCCTTAATTATCATTCTAGGTTACGTGCACAACTTTAATCCCAGTAGGATTTCCAGGGCAATACCCCATCAGAGGTATCTGCACATGGAGTGGTACTATCGTACTTCGGTCAAGAATCTAGTAATTGCAATCCCTACCAACAGCCACAACACTTCAGCCAGCAAGATCGCAAAGCGGGACATCACCGAAGCAACGACCGCTATCCCAGGTGCAATGCCCACTTCCGCTGTCAGTATTGTAGACAACATAATTTCCCGAATTCCCAGACCAGTGGGTACAAAGAGTATGGCGAAGCCAATCAGCCAGGAAGCGCTAAATGCAAACATAGAGCCGATCAGTCCGAATGGCTGCTCCAAGCTAAACGCCTGGAGAACGAAGCCAATCAGGGCACCATAGCATACCCAAATTCCAATGTAGATAGCGGACGCGCCCAGCCAGTACACGAGGGGGATCTCACTGAGCAGCCTGGTGTCAACTGCGCGCTGCACTAGGCGCACTGAAGAAAATCGCTGAACAGACTGCGTTACGGCCCACCAGACCAAGAATGGCAGCGTCAATACCGTGAACGCAAGGAGCATGCGAAGCGGCTCGCCTGCCTCTGCCAGGAACCTCACCAATATCACCACGCCACCTGTCGACACACTGACCATCACTTCAAGAATCGAACCGGCGTTTGATGCAGAATACGAGACTCCGCACGACCGGTATAGCCACTCGCTCCGGCTCACATAACCCCATACAGTCCCCGGAATATATCGGGGCAAGAATGACAACATATAGCCCGATGCGACCGATCGCCACGACAACCAATAGCCAAGCCCGCGCATAAGGCACGACCAGGCCAACATCTGTAGTGCAAAAGCCAAACAGATGATAGCCCAACCCGCCAGTAGAGGCGCCACGGTAAGGACGTGAAGATCATTGCCACTGATCGCCTGGAGTCCTCCCCACACCTGATAGAAGAAAAGCAGGCCTCCAATGATTAGACCGGCACGGTAGAGTGCTTGTCGCCGACGATTCAAACCCATACGCAGAACACTATCGAGTAGCCGGCTTGTAGAGAAGCCAGTTATAGTTCGGAAATACGGGCAACAGCAATTTCAAAATGAAGCCCGGCACACGCCCCATCCACCAGGTCAGGCTCGCAATTTCAGCAGTTTGGCTATATCTCAGCAGCACATCGATAGTCACGTCATACACTGCGAACTGCGCGAAGAGTCTGCGCAGGCCCCAAAGTGTGCGTGACCGTTCGTAATAGCGATCCCCGCGCCCCAAGAGGCGCAGGCAGGCGTCAGCCAGCCGGCTGGGGAGCCAGTGAATGAAGGGGAGATTGTAGTGTAACTCGATGGGGAACAACCTGTTGGGACCACTGAAAAACACGACACCGCCAGGCTTCAGAACCCGGTACATTTCTGCTGCAAGTTTCGTGTCATCAGGGACGTGTTCGTACACTTGCGCACAGACGATCACATCCGCTGAGCAATCGGCAAACGAAAGACGCATAGCGTCCCCACGCAGGAAAAGCAACCCGTTTGCCGTAACCGCGCCAGTGTTCTTGAGCGCGATCTCGTCGTAGTCTATTCCGAAGGTCTTTCCAAAGAGGGGGGCCAGAGCCGCGGTCATGATTCCTGACGAGCAGCCCACATCGAGGCAGGTGGTGCCGGATAAAGGGAACGACGTTCGTTGGGTTAACAGGTACGCGATCTTGTCCGCCTTCTTCAAGCGACTTTCTCGATCTCTGACTTTATGCGACAGATTGTAGAAACCGGTCTGGTAATCGCGGGTCATAGTCAGCCTTAAGCATCCCCATTGAGGATCTCTTGATAAATCTCCGTCAAGCGCTTCGCCGAGTGAGCCCAAGCATAGTGTTCGAGGGCGCGGGCACGCGCGTGGCGACTCATCGTCCTCCAGGCCTCCTCATCCGCCAACAGACGGATGATAGCCTGCGAGAGAGCATATTCATCGGCTGGCGGGACGAGCATACCTACGTCGGGCGAAATCGCGTCCGGGATACCTCCCACGTGCGAACCGACGCACGGCGTTCCAGACGCAAGCGCTTCGAGGATGACGACGCCCAGGCCCTCCTCAATTGAAGGCAAAACGAATAAGCGGGCACGCCGCATCCACTCGCTGATCGCATTAGGCGGCTGCAGTCCAACGAAGCAGATGCGATCGGCGAGACCCAGTGACTCTGCAAGCGCAACGAGATCAGATCGCAATGAGCCCTCTCCGGCGATCACTAAGCGAAATTCCGGAAGGGTGCGCGACACCTGCACCATCGACCGAATCAAAAAGCTTACACCCTTCCTCGGGATAAGCGATCCAACGAACAGAATGATGGGTTCACGCTCGTCCAGCCCCGGCCTAAACCTATCTGTATCAACTCCATTCGGGATGACCTCGACTCGATTCGGCGGAATTCCCAAGGCAATCGTCGCATCCGCGAGCGAGCGACTGGGAGCCAGGACCCGCGCACAACGCGCCAGTGCCAATCGGGTGAAGAAGCGCACGGGTCGGATTTGGGCCGCCTGGTAGATATCGCTGCCGTGCACCATCGCAAGCATGGGTCGACGATGCCACACCCGGCCCGCCCATGCCGCCACAGCCGACAAAGTCCAATTAGCGTGAATGATATCGCAGTCACGCGCATAACGCATCACAGCAAGCGTATGAGCCACGCAGAATGGAAGAATCGCCCATCGCGCCAATCGGCGCTTGCGCCACATCTCAGGCAAACCGCCGCCCTCTTTCTGTAGCATCTCAAGCGACTCCGGCCACAGGTAGCGTGGGCGAATCACCTCTACGCCGTCCATCGTCTCGCGCGTACGGGCGCTCGGGCTATGCATGGCAATCACCCGCACGAACAACCCCTCCCGGTGCAACGCGCGAGCCGCTTCAAGGATAAACGCTCCCCGGTCATCGCCGGCCCAGCGGGGAAATGCCGTCGTGACAATACACACGCGCATAGACTCTCTCACCGGCTACCTTGTGTGTCCACAAACTCAAACACCCACGCATCATTGCCGTGATTCACTAACTTGAAATGGGGCGAAGCCTCAATCTCTGCCGCCAAGATCGGGACAACTCCATAATTCAACACATTGTCCGCGTATCTTACGAACATGTAGGCATCATCGGCGATTGTCAAAGAAGTAAAGTAAGCTGGTATCGCCAGTGTGAGCACAACATAGCAACCAGCCGCAGCGATCCAATACGCTGCTCGTGGCAATTCGACACCTCCCGCGCGCCGTGCATTAGCTCGCGTCCAAGGAAGCCTCAGCCGAGCGACAGACATAGCTGCCACCCTCTGTCTACGCCGTGTTCCGAAACCCAAATCCAACTGCTCCATCCTGGGATGAGGGATGCATCTTGAGTACGCCTGTAAATCGCAATCTCATAGCCCTCAGAGGAAAAGCGAACAGCAATCTGAAAACCCTCGAATCTCTGCCCTAAAAGGACAAGCGTGTCTGACTCCGGATTATCCAGCGCTGGCTCATCAACCCTATGTTGAACGAGGACGTAATCAGGTTGGAGATCGTTGATGGTCTTGCTCCAAGCACCGCTCCTCACATTCGGAATCGCCGCAGGTGTTGCAAGACCGAGTAAATCCACAATGATCCTCCCACTGTAGTACCCAACTGTCCCTATTTCGAGAGCAGCGACTGTAGAGCCCTTTTCCGTATTATCTCTCAGCCAGTTTGAAGCTTCAATATACGCCTTTTCGCGTGTCGTGGTCCATGGAGTGTGGTGATGCGCAAACGAGTATTCGCGCACTGTCTTCAGTTGAAAGATCACTAATCCAATGGTGGCTAGAGCCATTACGAGACTAAACGATTTGCCCATCCTCGGCATCACCGCGCCCTTAATAGTGTTATAGACCTGGCTCCCACCGTGGCAGCCTAGAATCAAACTTATAATGACCAATGGATAAAAGTACCAGGCGTGGGGGAAGGCGATCCCCAGCATACTATAAGCTATGATGTAAAGTGTTCCCCACATCGGGATCAATAAGTAATCACCCTGCTTTCTACGCAATGCTGACCAGACGCTCACGATCGACAGTCCAATGGGAATGGCTGACAAATAAGCGTTTTGACCAATGGAAGTACTGAGAACCTTTGGCCAAATGGTCCTTACGAATAAGCCGAGGTCGCTCGCAAAACCCGCCTTTGCCGCAAACGTGTTAGGCAACAGCGTGCCGAAATACGTCCAGGAAAAGATGAACCAGGGCAGAACAATTGCTAAGAATGCCCCGCCGGGCACGAGTAAGCGTCGCGAATCACGCCTGACAATAAGAAAATGTACAAGTATTACGGCAATCAGAACTGTAGCATCGAACCGTGTGAGAACGGCACAGGCTCCAGAAACAAATGCCAAGAGTAGTCTCTGCCTGAGGTAATAATATAGCATAGCGATTTCCAAGCTCAGGAGTATCACGGTTTCCAAGGGGAAGAAACTATATGTCCAATTATTGATTACGGCAAACAACGCGCAGACGGCACCGGCTCTGGGGCACCCAAAGTGAGCAAGCAATAAGAAACAATGGTAGCTAAGCACCAGCAGAGCGATGGCGCTTAAGACGTTAGCTCCATAAGGCAAATTCACACGATCAATGAATGCGACGATCGTTATGAGAATAGCATGGAAGGGGGACGTCGTGGCCAAAATGCGCTCGCCAGGGTTGAAAACGAACCCCTGACCATAGACAAGGTTGTAAGCATAGCGATAGGTAATATAAGCGTCATCGTTCCGCATATCTAAAAACCAAGTGCTACAGATGGCCACTACTACCGCCAGCATAATCAAAATGCCATAGCGGGATTCTGTCAGCGAGTATAGGCGACACACAAATCGCATCATAATCTTCACTACTCTCGATTGGCTTGGAATGAATCTCCGGGTGATGACGGTTGTTCATTTATGAAACTGAAGATGAATACCGATCCATTTGTGTATTCCAGTCTGAAGAATTCCGACTTCTGCAGCTCACTAGCGTCAATCTTACCGCCGCGCTGGCCGATGTAGACGTGCGTAATGCCCTCGCGTCGAAGCAGATCGAGAGCCTCGGAAGAGGTTAGGCGGCCATTCAGTCGATCGAGCGCCGACAAGCGTTCGACAAAGTCGGGCACGTTCGATCGCTCGCTGGCATAAACCATCGGCGCGGTCACGGTCATCCGGCCGGCGAGAAGCGGCAGCCAGTATCCCGCGTCCGAGCCAATCACATACTGGGGCAGGTAATCCCAATGGAACGTGTTTACCATGAACCGTGCCGACGCAGGCACGTTCGCGCGAATCCATTCTATGGCGGGCATATCGTCCGACGCCACATACGCCGCACCCGGCTCGACGATTGAACTGATCGTGAAGCCGCCCCACACACCTAAACCGGTCATACCCAGCACGACTATCCAACGTACAGGCTTAAACCGCATCAACATTACAGACAGGCAACCGATCAGCACTCCTGCCGGAATGAACAGCGACAAGACGACCGAGATCGTATCCATGAACACGCCGGCGAAGCGCGGAGTCGAGAGGAACAGCATGGCGGCTGCCCACAGGGACATCGCGATGACTGCGCGCTCGCGGAGCCACCACCCGACCAGAAGTGCCGCCACGGTCATTCCAATAACGGCGGCATTGGTTGGGTAGCTCAGCACATAAGGCCCAAGCCGTTCCAGCGCGAAAAATCCTCCCCCGACTGTGCCTGTGTCGATGGCGTAGCCTTGTTGACGCACACTCAGCAGATACGCGAGCCACGGTGCGATCAATCCACAGGTGATCAGGGCAGCTACAGTCAATCGCGCCGCAACCCCTTTCAACTCACGCCATCGAACCTTGTGCATCAATGCATCGGCGCCAAGTAACACAACCACTCCACTGATCGTCATGAGCGCGACCCGATAATGCGTCAACGCAATTCCAGCCGCCAAGACGCCGAGGTACGGCACAAGCGACCACTCCCTTTTGTCCCGCACCCACTCCACCACGAGTCCTAAGAATATCGGCAGCAGAACCAAGCCCGCCAGTTGAGTGTAGCGCCCCCAGTTGATAAAGTAAGCGGGAAAGACAGACACCAATCCGGTGATCAGCGCGCCCGCCGCCGCTGCAGAGCGGCGGCCCGTGATAGCTTGCGCCAGAAACGCCACACTGAGTGCAGAGGCGGCGGCCAGAAACTGTGCGAGAACCGGCACGACCACGGCCGGTGCCACACCGGTCAACCACGATATAGCCGCTGCCAGTCCATGAAACCCAAAGTGATACGTAAACGTAACCAGCGGAGCGTATGGCTGATAGTCGTCTGGCAGCATACCTCGATCCACTATCATCTGAGTGATCAGGGTGTGATGATAACTGTCACTGCCAGGGCCTACCACGGAATCGCGCAAGGCCCAGCTGCCGGCTATAGCGGACAGCAACACAACGCCCCAAAGCGCGATTCGACTGCGATCGCTCTGCCCACCCAGGCCGATGTGCCGTATCGAAGGCCGCAGGCGCACCAGACCGACCGCCCAGCCGGCGCAGCCTATCACGAGTACGCTAGAGGGCAGCAGGCGAAGGCGCAGCGCGTGGAGCCAAGCCAGGCCAATTGCCCACATCGCAATAGACAACGCCCAGGCCAGTGTCATCACTTGCGTGCGGTCATAGCGGGCGCGTGCGGGGCAGAAAGACATCAAACCATAACCCGGGCCGAGGAATAACACCAGTGACCCGGCCAGGCTCAGCCACGTCTGTGGAGAGATCATCATACGGAGCCCAGTTCCACCTTGCGAGGGGAACGTCGTGGTAATCGAATCGGTCTCAAGAGTGCGTACCAGTCAATGGCTTCAGCCTGATGCTGTTGCACGTCATTTCGTCTGCGCCACCAACTGCGCCAGGCGCGCAGAGCCGCCCAGCGGCCTCTCACCGGGCTCAGACTTCGGCCAGCCACAATGCCGATCAGCATTGCCGCGAGATCGACCAGCCACATGACCGGCACGTAGTGCCACATCACCCTAAAGGGATAGTTCTTGGCAATCACCCACCACTTATTACGCCCCAGCAGCCACCGCTTATACGGCGAGTCCTGCCCTCCCGTAGCCGAGTGAATGTGCTGCACCCGCGCACTCGATATATACAGGCATCGCCAGCCGGCCCATCGAGCGCGCCATGCGAGATCGACATCCTCATAATAGGCAAACAGGGCTTCGTCGAACAGGCCGATCTGATCCAGCATCGACCGGCGATACAGGGCGGCGGCCGCCGAAGGGCCAAAAACCTCGATCGGCTCCGGCCCAACATCGGATTCGGGTTCACCCCACAGGCGGTTCCACGCGACGCCGGCTCGGTCGACCTCAATGCCCGCAGAGTCCATCCGACCGGCCGGCTGACGCAGTACCACCCGGCTTGCGAACATGCCGACCTGTTCAGATCGATCGGCAGCCGCCACAAGCGATTCAAGCCAGTCCGGATCCGGCACGGCGTCGTTGTTCAATGTCACTATCAGGGGCACGGTTGTGGCCCGAATGCCCTGATTGTTGGCCGCAGCGAACCCCAGATTATCAGCATTGCGAATGATTCGCACATGCGGCGCATGTGTTGCCAGCCACTCGACGGACCCGTCACGTGAGCCGTTGTCAACGATCACGATCTCAAAATTGCGGAACGTCTGGTGCTCCAGTGCACGCAGACACCCAGGCAGGAGGTGCCGCCCGTTCCAATTGGCAATAATCACAGCTGCTTGAGAAGTCACCGGGCCGCTCTGCAGGTGGGCGAGCAACGCGAGTATAGCATGCGCACTACAGCGCGTCAACGAAATGGGGACACATGCGGCATAATAGCAGGCGGTGAGCGCGAATGCACTGAGCGTTTACTGCGTCTCGATGTAGATCGGCGACCAACCAATTACCAGTTGACCATCGACCGTCGGAATCGAATTGCCAAGTTTATCCCACGCCTGTATGAAACTGGACGGGATGGGTACAATCCGATCCGTGCCATCAGTCGACCATACAATCTGCACGTGGCGGGTACCCTCTTGATTAAATTCGTATCCGGTCACGCCTGCGTACTCTGTCATCGGCCGCTCATACCGCGTGTTGAGCAACCAACTGCTCAGGAATCTATAGGCGTGGAAGGAAGGCTTGGGTGTCAGATCGGACGGCAGGAGTGAATAATAGGCGCTGTCTGCAAGCAGAGGGTAATACAGCGCTGCGCGCAGGTTCAATCCGTAAGCCTCTGCATAAACTCGCGGGACAAAGGCCGCCGCCGCTTCATAGCAGTCAGGTGTGGGCGCTTGGCATTTCAGGGCCAGTTCCGTTGCGATAATGGGCTTATTGGAATAGCCATACGCGCCCATTACTTGACGGACGAACGCAACTTTTTCCGGAAGCCCTGTTCCGCCTTGCGATCCGCTCCAGGCATAGTAACTATGCATGCGTGCAGGTAGGTCCGGGCGGAACTCGGCGTAGGAATGCACATCATAGATGTCAAAGTAATCGCCGCCGCCCGAGCGCATTACGCCTTCCAAGAAGTATCCTGATTTCCACCGGCGCTCGTTGATGCAGTTCACGCCAGGGGTCGTGGTAGCCGGATCGCATTCTAGCAACAGACCCCCCATGATGATCTGCGCGGCCGGATCCGCTGCTTTGATGCGCGGATAGACGACCTTCAGCATTGCGGCGTAATGCCCGCCGCCATAGTAAGGATCGTTCAGGTCGCCCCAGCAGCCGTATATATTGTCAGGAAGCACTTCGGCAGGTGCCAGATCCAACTCGTTGCCGATTTGCCAGTAGCGCACGCTGTAGGGCGAACTCGATCCATAGCGCGCCGCAAGTTGCTCCATAAAGGCAGCCAATGCACTGAACTTGTCTTCTCGAATCGGGCCGCAAGCATAGGGCGGCACCGCCTGGGCCCACTCCGGCGTGTACTGGATGTTGACAATGGCCGTGACTCCCCTCGCGCGGGCGGCCAGCAGTTCGCTCTCGAAACCGGCCAGAGCCTCCCAGTGATACTCGCTCTCACGTGGCTCAACGTCGCGCCAGGCGAGCGGCGCCCAGCGTCGCGCCCAACGGATGTTCAACTCCAACCCTCGCTCCCAGCCCGCGGGGGCCGTGAAATACTCCAGGGCTACACCCAGTAGTGGAACCTGCGCGCGGAAGTTGTTGGTAATCAACGGCACGTGAGTCGTGACCGGTGTTGTAGTCGCGGACGATGCATTCTGCACCGCTGGCATAGCTGTCACAGATGGAGTTGAGGAAGATGTCGGCTTTGGAGTGGCCGAAAGCGTGGGCGGCGCGGTTCGGGTCGCGCTTGGCTTAGGTGTAGAGGTGGGTGAGATCGTGTAAATCTGAAACGGCGAAGCGGGATGAGATTCAAATGGCGTCGGCTGTGGCGTGCGGGATGGTCTGCAAGCTGAGAGTAGCAACGCCACCCCGAGGACAAACACACCACTCAGTGTGACAACAAAACGGCGTCTCGTTGTCATGGCGTGCCCTCCACCTGTTGCATCACGGGATCAGGGTGCCGGCGAACTTGCCAGCAACAGCGCTACACCCTGTCCATAGAGTTGCAGGGCCGTGTGCGGAATGGCGTTGTACTCAGGCTCGGTGAACATCGGGCCGGTTGGAGCGGACACGTCCGTCACACTCCCATCGGCTAGGGTCTTGCGCCACACCCCCCAGAGCGCCGCGCGAGCCGCAGGTGCATAGTCGCTCGCGTTCAGCCATCCGGCGTGAACGGCGCGCGCGAAGGCATACCCGATGAGAGCAGAGGCCGATGTCTCCAGATAGTAGTCCGATCGAGTTACAACCGTGTGCCACAATCCGCTGGCATCTTGCAGCGGCTTTAGGGCGTTCGCTTGCATCTGCAACTGGCTGAGAATCGTCGCTCGCTGCGGGTGGCTGATGGGCATATCCGTCAGAAGTTCGATGTGCGCGAGCAGCACCCAGCCGTTGCCGCGTCCCCAGTAAACAGGCCACAAGACACTGTTCTCGCTCTCATCCCAAGCGTGATGGAATAGCCCGGTGGAAGGATTCTGTAAGTGACCGGCGTGCCTGACCGTTTGAGTGATGGCCTCTTCGAGATATAGTGGATCGCCGGTAACCCGGCTCATGGCTACAAGAAGCGGCACGCTGCCGAGCAGCGTGTCATCCCACACGGTATCACCGACGTGTGTGAGTGTTCCATCGGCTGTGCGCGTGGCCGTGTGGAGCAGGTACTCGGAAACTTGCTGCGCAAAGGCCAGCCGTTGTGCGCCACCTTTCGCTTCATACACAACCAGCGCCGCGTAACCGAGCAGGCCATCGTTCACATGAGATATCGTCGGCTTAAGTGGGATGCATCCGTCGATCCATGCTTGGGTCCGACCCAGGTATTCTTCATCACCTGTAGCTTGCCAGGCAGCCAGCCACCCGTAGGCGAGTGTACCCGCTTCCCAATCGCAGTTTCCCTGTAGACTGGTCGCTCCGCGCTCCGCGATCGAACGGAGGGGACTGGAATAAGGCAGGCGATAAATGTCGAAGGTACCTGTCGCTGGCCGCGCCGCGAACAGCACGGTTCGCCCATCAGGTGCGATACGCGGCGTATCCGCCTGCCACCCCGAACGTGGGGCGAGTGCAACCAGACTCATGCCCGTCGGGTTCACGCCATACACAGCTGCGCTGCCCGTTCGCCAGCTTGTGAACGCCGCGCCGCTCCTGTCGGGCGCGATCGAAGGATAGCCATCATACGAAGCATCTGTCGTGACGCGGCGCTGGCTCGTTCCGTCCACGTTCATCCAGTAGATTTCGCTGTTGCCGTCCCGTTCGGACCGGAAAGCTACAGTCGAGCCATCCATGGAGAGCGAGGGGAAACGATCGGCGGCCGGATCGGTGGTCAGGCGGCCCCAGATGCCGCCGCTGATTGTGGCCGTATAGATGTCCCAGTTGCCGGCTTCGCGGTTGCCGCTAAAGAAGAGTGTCGGACCATCGGGCGCGAACGCCGGATGCAATTCGTCCGTGCCTGCCGACGTGACGGCGGGTTGAACGTTCGACCCATCCAAATTCATCAAGTAAATATCCCAGTCGCCCGACCGATCTGAGGCAAACGCGATTCTGGAGCCGTCGGGCGAGAAAACCGGCGTGTCTTCCCGTGCGAGAGGAGTCTGCGTAAGATTGAACGCCTGGCCTCCGGTCGATGTTGTGAGGAATACGTCCGTCAAGCCAGCGCGGTCGCTAACGAAAATCGCCATTTGCCCGTTGGGCGATAAAGCCGGTTGTGTGTCGTTGGCCGGATCGGCCGTGAGGCGCGTCCAGGAATCGAGTTGATAGGACTGTGCGATTTGGGGAAGGTACAGCGTCTGTGTCAAATCGGTGCTTGCTCGGGACATCGCCTCAGGAGCACTATGCTGTTCGATCGACGTGCGAGGTATCGATGGCCGGCTGGACGGAACGCCTACGAACCCTTGAATCGACCAGAACACAAGCACAAGGGGAACGAAACCCACCGCGATGGCGCGCGTGAAGACTCTCATAGTGAGAGAGTATAGCACAGGCGGAACCTTGCCCGACACCTCGGCCACGACACCGAGCGGAAGACGATCGACGTGAGCGGCAGCTGTGAAGTTGAAGCGACTAATTCAAGGGTGGCTGATAACAACCGGCACCTCACTCACCCATCGGGAGGTGTTATAGCCATCACCCGCAATGGCGCACACGTAGTACGATCCGGCAGACACGCCCGACGTATTCCACACGAAGGCGGTATTGCCCGCCGCCCCAGAACGCTGAACGAGCGGCAGATAGACGCGCTCAGACCCAGGCGGCGGCGGTGGCGGCGGCGGCGGCCAGGTATAGATCGGCGAGCCTGTGCCACACTGGCCTGAATTCGTATGAGCGTACCACGTGATGCTCGTCGGTTGGCTTCCCGCCGCGAGTGACCACTGTACCACGTATGAAGCATCGGCTGTATTGTCGCCGGTCAATTTCACATCATCGAGGTGAATCGTCCACGGATCGACGCCTTCGAGAAAGTCAAAGCGCAGCCACCATTTCTGCCCGGTCCAGTAGCCACCGGTTTGATAGACACCCGCATCGGACTCCCAGTAACTCTTCTGCAGGCCCTTCGACAAGTCGATCTGATACGTGTTCCAATCGTCAAACACGATGATGTCGTTGAGAGTATTGGAACCGCCGACGACGTCGGGCGGACTGTTGCTGAAAATGATCAACCGGACGACCCACGCTGCCGGATAAACCCCTCCGGAGCCGGACAAGCGATCGGTGCTATTCTCCCAGTAGCCTTGAGGCCGATCAATCTTGTAGCGGAAGGTCAGGTATTTGAATTGGCTCGTGTCGATCGCCTGGTAGACGTTGAGATAGACGAAGGGGTCCGCCCCCGTCGTGATCGCGGTCAATTCGCCGTTGGCGAAGGTCAGGTTGGACAGATCATGGATCTCCCACCACGACCAGCCGGGGTCATTTCGGATGTCGCTGATGTCGTTCATGTCCCACGGATTGCTCGGATTGCCGGGACGCCCGAGCGCGACCGTCGCGTAATCCGGGCCGCTGGTCATGCTTGGAGCGTCGATGCGCACGATGGGCGCCGCTTTGATCGTGAGTACGCCATCGCTGAGATCGGAAGCATTCACTGAGCCGGATCGGATGACCTTAGCCAGCACGTAATACTGTCCAGGCGCAAGATAAGCCGTCCGCCACGTATAGTTATTCACGCCATTCGATACCGCCAGGCCCGTGGCGATCGTGCCGCAGAAGTTGTCGTTGATCGGGTTCGCCGCGGTATAGCACTCGAGTGTAACGCTGTCGCCGCCCTGGATGCCGCTGGCATCGACTGAGATGATGGAGGAGGGAGACGTGGCCGGATCGGTCAAGCGCACCCAATCGATTTGGTATGTTCCAACCGGCCCGAGCTGATGCACCAGGCCATACACCGAGCCTGTCCAATTGAAGGTGGTCGTATACACCTGCCAGCCGGTGGAATAGGATCCGCTGTTGAAGTTCGTGTAAAGTGTATGACTGATCGTCGCATAACCCGCGATCCAGGAACCACTCGAGGGAGCCTTGAGCCGGAAACTCAACTGCTTATACTTCGATGCCTGAATCGGGTAGTTCCATCCAATCTTGCCGATCTCGGAAACACTACCTTGCGTGAAGCCGGGGTATAACGACCAGATGCGCGACTGGCCTCCGTGCGAATTCGCCGTGGTCCCCGTCCAGAGGCCATTCGCAAAAGAAATGCCACTGATCCCGAACTCTTGCCACATCAGATCGGTGTGCTCATTCATATCGCGCGGGTCGCCCAGCACCCACGTGAAATAGTCCTCGCCCTCGGCGACCACATCTCCGGCTCCGCCGCTCGGCGAGAGAACGGTGATCGTGGCCGTTGTCGCTGCGAAAGACATTGAGGCGTGATTCAGCAACAACACACTCAATGCAATGATCATCGCGGTTGCGAGACGCTTCCCAATCATCACTTTACGTGAAACCATCGATCTCTACTCCTGAATCGTAGCCGGTCTGCCGAGGGTCATTATAGGAGACGGCCATTGGGAGGTCAATCCTGACCATTTGCCCATGCCGTTCGTCGCGCGATCTGGCGAAACCGCTAGCCCAACCTACGGTTTCACAGCCGTGGCGTAGCACTCGAAGGGGCGATCGAGTCGTTCGATCAGCTCAGCCAAATCGGATCGCAGGGCGGTCAACTGGGGCTGCACGCGAGCATTCAGTTGATGGACAATATCGTCCAGGCCCAGCAGACGCGCCAGCCGGACGCGCAGGGCGTTGCGCCATCCCGAGAGCCGTTGGCGCGGAACCGATGCTTCCCAGTGAACCAAATCCTGGCGCAGGTGTTCACCCGTGCCGCCACCGTCGGTCGTCGTCACCAGGCGTGCCCGGATGCCCCCCAGCATGGGATAGGCCGGAGCGGGATTTTCGCCCCATGTCTCTGAGCGGAAACCGGCGTGGTTGAGGAAGAAGCACAACAAGCGAGGATGATAGAAACTGACGTGCCCAAAGTGCAGCCAGTACATTTCCAGGTGCGAGACAAGCGCGCGTGCGTTGGGCGTGGTCAGCGCGATGCGCCCGCCTGGCCTCAACACACGGTAAGCCTGGCTAATCAGCCTGTAGACAGCCTGATACGGCAGATGCTCGACCAAGTGCGCCGAGAAGATACCATCCACACCGGAGTCTTCGACGCTCTCCAGATAACGCAGCACATCCTGCTCAACAATAGGCACGCCTTGACTGCGCGCCTGCCGGGCCACGATCGGATCGCTATCGACGCCAACCGCGTCAATTCCCTTCTCGATCAAGAGCTTGACGAAGTCACCATCGCCGCAACCCAGATCCACGACGCGCCGGCAACCTTCGAAGAACGGCAAATAGAAACGCTGATTCTGGCGCTGGTCGCCGGGGTTCACGCCAGTGTAGCGCAGGAAAGCATAGTCCAGGCCGGTCAGGTCGATCGGGTCCGTCATGGCGCAGAGTCCTTTCCCTCAAACAAGCGAGGCAGATCGAACAGGCGGGTCAACTGCGCTTGTGTGGCTTCATAATCCGGATCGAAGAAGCTGGGATCGAAGGGGCGGCCGAACAGATGAAAGATCTCGGCATCGCTGCGGCGGCGTGCAGCCTGCACTTTCGCGCGCTTCTCCAGCGCACGCGGCAACAGATCGACGACGTCATTCGCGGCGACGAGATGGGCCAGCGCCATGCGCGAGACCTGTTCGTATCCCGGCTCCAGGCCGGGCAGCGTGCGCCGGTTCGGGGGAGGATACGGCGGGTCGGCCAGGCCCAGCTTGCGCCGCACTAACGACATCGCACGCCGACCGACTTCCAGTAAGCCCTCCTCGCGGAGCACGCGAAGCCAACGGGCGCCCTTGACCGGGCGCGGCGGCGACGTCACCTTCGGTGCTGAGTAGCCGATACGATACGTGCGAGAATCGAGACCCGCCATCAGATACAGGCGCTTAACGGCCAGAAGCAGCGCCGCCGGCCACACGCGGGCCAGATTGGCATCGTCGTAATTCTTGATCAGCGTCAGCATCGCGTTGCGTTCGTACAACACGCGCCGGCTGGCATCCGGCATTTGATGCTTGGCGCCGTGGTGTTTGTGCAGCACGACCGCCGACCCGACATACAGCACCTTATAGCCCATTACCCACAAGCGCCAGCCGAGATCGACATCCTCGTAGTAGATGAAGTAATCCTCGTCAAGTCCACCGGACTCCAGGAACACATCTCGCCGAACAAGAAACGCGCCACCACAGGCAAAGATAGCGGGATGTGTCCCTCTATGGGCCGCCGAATTTGTTCGATCATAACCTTCCTGGTAACCATACCCGTAAAAGTTGATCGACGATCCGCCGAATTCCACTCGTGTCCCGGTGAGGTCCATCATGCGCGAGCCGACGCACGCCACATCTGGATCCGATTGTACGGCGCGCACCAACTCCGGCAACCAATCTGGGTACACGTGGGCATCGTTGTTGAGAAAGGCGACGTACTCACCGCTGGCCGCGCGCGCGCCGGCATTGTTGCCTCCGGCGAATCCGAGATTCTTTCCGGTCTCGACGATTTTCACCTGCGGATATTGTGCTCGAACGAACGCGACGGAATCGTCCGTCGATCCGTTATCGACCATCAACAGCTCGAGTCGATCACGCGGATAGTCCAGTGCGTGCAGTGAATCGAAACAGTCCGAGAGATAGCCGCGTCCATTCCAGTTGAGAACGACAACGGTGACGCGCGGCCAAGCGTTGTGCGCATCGAGCATGGTCATCACTCACAGCGCTGCGAGAAGACCAGCGAGTTATCCTCGACGTGGCGGAACACCGTAATGCAATCGCCCAGCGCGGCGTTGGGAGACTCCACCCAGAAGTAGAAATCCCGCCGGGCGGAATGAGGAATGGCTGGAAAACTGAACAGGCAAAACGCGCAGTCTTGCATCAGCATGGCATTGACCGTGGACACCGCAAGGTCGTCTGGCGCGTCTGACGCTTCGCGCACGTGCAACACCACGTCACACGAATTCAGTCGCCCGAAGGTGCCGATGAGCAGCTCGATCCCGTTCAGGTTGTCCGCTTCGGCTTGAAACGATTGGCCTGCGCACCGGCCCGGCCGCAGCGCGCCATCGACGCGGGCGGGACGCCCATGCAAGTGGATGACGTAGGTCCGCTTCAGCGCGCGCCTGGCCACCTCGCGCGCCAGCGCACTGAGGCGCGCCGGCCAGGAACGGCGCGCCCGGCGCACGTCCGCGCGCGCCCGCTTGACTGCAACTTCGAGGTCATCCGGCGCGGCAGAGAGCAGCAGCGAAGGGATCGTGTTGGGCGCGCGCTTGCGCGGCTCGCGGCAGAATGCATCGAGCGGTTCGATAGTGCGATCCCAGGCCAGGCGCTCGCGCGTTAATCGTTGCGCGTTGCGCGACTTCGCTTCCAGAATGGACGGATCGTCGAGGATCGACTCAATCACCGAGCGAATGACCCGGGCATCTTGAGGATCGATGGTCCAGCCGGCGTCGTACTCTCGGATGTATCGGGCCAACTCGGCGTAATCATTGTAGACCACAGGCAGGCCGCACCAAAGATACTCGACGGTGCGAGTGGTGAAGGCCAACTCACGCTCCGGGTTGCGCGCCATCAAGTCCATCGCTACGTGTGCGCGCTGATACGTCTGCAACAGCGCATCGTGCGCGACCATACCCATCACCTCGACGCGCGGGCTTGATCGCAAGCGCGGGATCAGTTCGCGGTATTTTCCCGGCGGTATATCGACATGGGCGTGTGTGCCGCCGAAGAACTTGAGGCAACCGGAGCCGCGCTGCTCAAGCGTCTCGACTAGCGTTTCCAGGGCCAGGCTGGGGTCCTGCCACGGCAAGAAGACTCCGCCGTACACGAATGTCACGTCGCCATTGCCCGGGGCGCGAGCCGGCAGGTCGGGCGACAGCGACACTGGAATGGCCTGAATCACATTGTCGCGCACATCGAAGCCGGCCAGCATCAGCCACGGGTAGAAGTAGTGCCGCTGCTGCTCGCCGGCACACGTGAAGAAATCGGCTTTAGGCAGTGTGCGAATCTTCAGACGGCGCAACTGATCCAGGTGCGGTAAATCCTGGTACAACGTCTCCAGCACAAGCGGCCCGTGAAAGTCGATTACGACCGGGATGCGGTTGCGCTCCGAGAGATTCACCGCCGACATCCAATGCTGAAAGACAATGACATCCGGCGAGAGGTCGGCGATGCGGCGATTCAACGCCTGCGGGTAGAGATGGTCATAGGTCAGCGATTGATAAACGGACTTGTCAACACCTTCTGCAGCGCGCTCCAGCGCAACTGCGGGCATCAGGAAATGCACTTCGTGCCCGCGCGATTCCAGCCCCTTGCCCAGCCCCCAGGCGCGCAGGCCCGCGCCGGTGGTCGGCAAGCCGGGAAGCGGGAGCGTGTCACCCGACACGACCAGCACACGTCGATTCGATCCAGAACGGCCCACACTGCCTCCGCCGATCGGCCTTTACGCCCGAATCAGGCCGCGCGCTTCCAGCTCACTGCGCGCCCTCTCGACGTAGTCGTCCGCGTGCTGGCTCTTGACCCAGGCCACCAGCTCGGCGAGTCCCTCTTCGAACTTCACGCGCGGCTCGTACTCCAGCATCTTTCGCGCCTTAGAGATGTCGGCCACGCAATGCCGGATATCGCCCGCGCGGAAGCCGCCGACGATTTGGGGCGCGATGTCTACCTTGAGCTCGCGGCTCAGCGCCAGCGCCACGTCGAGTATCGATAGCGGCCGGCCGGTGCCAATGTTGAACACCTCGAACGCGGCCTCGTCGCGCTCCATCGCCAGCAGGTTGGCCTGCACGATGTCGCTGACGTGGACGAAGTCGCGGCTCTGCAATCCGTCTTCAAACACGATCGGCGGCCTGCCATTCAACAGCCGGCTGCTGAAAATCGCCGCCACGCCGGTGTAGGGATTGGACAGCGCCTGGCGCGGCCCATACACATTGAAGTAGCGCAGCGCGACGGTCGGTATGTTGTAGGCGCGGCCGATGGCCAGGCACATCAACTCCTGATCCATCTTCGACACGGCGTAGATCGACGTGGGGAACAGCGGCTTGTCTTCCGGCGTGCCCATCCATTGCGCGGACTTACCACACAGCGGGCAGCGCATCTCCCAGTCCTTGCGTGCCAGTTGCTCCTCGGATCGCAGGAATGGGTGAATGCGGCCGTGCTCCGGGCAGCGATACGCGCCCTCGCCATAAATCGACATAGACGATGCGACGAGGAGGCGCTTGACAGTGTGCTTCTCATTCGCCAGGACTTCCAACAGCACCGAGGTGGCATAGGTGTTGCCGCCGACGTAGCGCGTGACCTCATACATCGACTGGCCAACGCCGACTTCGGCGGCCTCGTGAAACACAATCTCCACGCCTCGCAGGGCGCTGCGGATGGCATTCGCGTCGCGCACATCGCCGCGAATGAATTCAGCGTCTGGATGCACATGCGCCGAACGCACGGCGTTTGGGCCGTGCACCTGCTCGACGAGATTATCCAGCACGCGCACACGATGTCCATGCGCGATCAGCGCATCGACGAGATGGGAGCCGATGAAACCGGCTCCGCCCGTGACTAAGACGTTTGACATCAATTACTCCTTAATCTGAAAGTGATTCAACACTATGCTCGCACTGCACTGCAGATGGTTTCAACCTTGCCCCTGATTCGCCGGCTTTTCAGCCAGCACAATCACCGCGTGGTAAATACCCACGTGTCCCGGTGCATAATACTTGTCAATCTTGGCGCTTAACCAGAGCAAGATGAACGCCAGCACTCGTGTCACAAAGCGCCAGCGTGGCTGAATGAAGCTCCAGCTTCCGTGTTGCAACGTGATGGCTGCATTGAGGTATGTTCCTTTACTCCAGTCAGTTTCCAGAAGCGGCACGCGAAAACCCGCTTCTTCAAACATCCGCCGCAATGCCGAATGAGTGTAGCGGAAATAATCGTCGGGAAAATCATGATAGCCTAGCAGGAATGGCACTTGCACGCGTGCACAGCCACCTGGCCTCATTACACGGAACATCTCTGCAATGATCTCGCGAGGGTGATAGACATGCTCTAAAACCGAAATACAATTGATGCCATCTACACTCTCATCGCGCAAGCACAGGTGATCGATACTGGCTACAGCATCTGGCCGATTCTCTATGAGGAAGTCCAAGCCTACGTACTGCGAGGCTCCAGCGTCACGCGCCGCCACGCGCGTCTCAGGCGGGCCACAGCCCAGATCGAGGAGTACCTTGCCTCGGCAGCGCACAACAAACTCGCGGTCCACATTGTGTGCGGCCCCTGACCAGGGGTAAAAGCGATCCTTTTTGGGAAGCAGATTATTCTCGTCCACACTTGCGTACAGCGAACGAAACTTGTTTAGCCAACGGAGAGTCATGGTTACAGGCGATTCGCTACACAGCGTCGACAAACTAGGAGTGATAACTGACATGCGCCCATTTAGCCACGCGCCCGGCGCACTTCGCGCCGCCAGCGCAGATAAGCGCGCGTCTCGCGCACAAGTGCCGCCGGCCCTTTTCGGCGCAGCGTCCACCAGGCCTTGCCGATCAGGAACGCGGGACGGGTCGCGTTTGTCGGTGGCGCGGTTCCGGCGGGCCGGGAACGGCGCGTCGGGGCGCGGCAAAACACGTCGAGCGGCTCGATCGTGCGATCCCAGGTCAGTCGCTCGCGCACCAGACGCTGCGCGTTGCGGCTGTATTCGCGCACCCGATCCGGCTGTTCGAACACCTCGGCGATGGCCGCGCGAATGGCCGCGCGATCGTTCGGCTCCACCGTCCAACCGGCACGATAATCTCGGATGTACCGGCTCAACTCGGCGTAATCATTATAAATCACCGGCAGGCCGCACCACAGGTATTCCACCGTGCGCGTCGTGAAGGCCAGCTCGCGTTCCGGGTTGCGCGCCATCACATCGATTGCCACATGAGCGCGCCGGTACACATCGATCAGATCGTCGTGCGCCACCATCGGTTGCACGCCGACGCGCGGATGCGCTTCCAGCTTCGCGCGGATGTCTTCAAATAGGCCGGTATCGACCGGGTACACCGGGTGCCGTCCGCCGAAGAACTTCAACCGGCCACAGCCGCGCTGCTCCAACTGCGCCATGACTTCTTCGAGAGCGGCACGCGGGTCCTGCCACGGCAAAAACACGCCGCCATACACAAAGGTGGCTTCGTCAGAGAACTCGTGCACCGGCAATTCGGGCGACAGCGACACCGGGATCGATGCGACGCGCCCGTCGTCGAACTGGAACCCGCTCTGCATCAGCCACGGCAGAAAGTACAGTCGCTGCAAGTCGCCAGCGCACGTGAAGAAATCGGCCTTGCTCAAGGCGAGTCGCTTCGTTCGCGCATTCTCCTCGAAGCCGCGAAACGCCGACTGGTATTGGCGCTCCAGCAAGTGCGGCCCGTGTTGATCGAGCACGAGCGGGACCGGGCACTTGTGAATGTTGGCCGCGACCGGCCAGTTGCAGGCCACGACGACATCGAGCTGCGAGCGCTGGATCACGCTGGACAGAGTCCCGAGCGTCCACGCCATTTCCCGTACCGAAGCATCCACGTTAGGACGGCCCTCGAGTGCGGCTTCCGGCATCGAATAGACAACGTGATGTCCACGTGAGGCCAGGCCCTGCCCAATGCTCCACGCGCGCAGGCCCGCGCCCGTCGTCGGGAAACCGGGCAGAGGCAGAATATCTGAACAGACGATCAGAATGCGACTCATACAATTCGCGTCTCGTGGCGCTCGGCTACTATTCGATCCGCCTGGCCCGGCGTCTGCGCAGGAAACTGCGCGTCTCGCGCGCCAGACCACGCGTACCTCCAAGCCGATAGTGGCGGACCGCTTCAGACATCAAGTGGCGAAAGCCAGGCGATGGTTCGGGCGCGTAGGTCACCGCCGGGTGCGCTGTTCCGCGCCCTGCAAACACGGCCAGAGCCGGCCCGTGGAAATGATCGGGGTGATCGTAGCTGAGGCGAATGTCCGTGAAACCGAAGTGTTTCAATGCGCCCAGCACATCGGCACGCGTCAGCCAGCTGCTAGTTGTAGCCGTTCCGCCGCAGAAGTCGATGCGGTCGAGTGCCTCCTGATACTCTTGCCGATAGAGCGTGTGCGGAAATCCACCAAACTCGGCGGACTGGCCGCCCGTAAACCTGCGGGACAGCACCGGGTTATGGGCAATCACTGACGCCTCGTAATAGTGCGTCCAGATATAAACCTGGTCGCATACCCGCGCCAACAAGGCAATCAACTCAACGGGATTCCGCATGTGATATAGAACCCCGCTGGCAACGACCAAATCAAACCGTGTCGACGTGCTTCGCAAATACTCCACGAAATCACCGCACATGAACCGTGCCCGCCTCAGGTTGAGCAACTCCTTGACGATCAGGCACTTCAGGTAGTGGTGCGTGTTGGCTTCAATCGCCAGGATAGACTCGGCGCCCAATTTCTCCAATAGATAGGTGTGCGCGGCCTCCAGAGGACCCAGCTCGAGCACGGTCTTGCCCTGCAGCCCGCCTGCCTGACTGGCGCACCATTCGATGCGCTTATCGGCGAACAATGGATCCGAACCGGCGCGCAGCGCCGAGAGCGCATCTGGCAAACAGCACACCCACTCGCCACGGAAGATGTCGAGCGCATTCTGTGGGCTGGGAGCCGACGGCATGTACCGATCCGGAATGCTCACATCATCTCCATCACACACGATCAAGGCTCAGCTCGACTTCCCTCACCTGTTCGATGCTGCCAGTGCGCCGGCAGATACAGTGTTCCATAGCGGTGACGGATGGCCGGGTTCGGATCGACCCAGAACGGGTAGACACGGTGATGATGGTCGTATGCGTGAAGCGCTTCCTGATCGTAGACGACCGCCGAGAACTGATAGCCGCCGGGAAGAAGATTCAAGGCCTCCACACAGTAATCGATCGAGCCTGGCCCTTCCACGTACTCAATGTCATACCTATCCAACAACGTGTTCGGGCCGTTCATGTGCGTGCCATCATCGCGATGAATGGCGACGCCAAACGTGGGCCGAGGCACGCGCTGATGGGCCACATAGTGAATGCGTGCGATGAACGGCTCGCCGAGCCTCACCCGCTGGGCATCGCGGCCCTGCGCATCCAGGAATTGCACGCCCGTGATTTCCACCTCGCGCGAGCCCCAGCGGCGAGTGTCGTGCGACCCAAACGCCGCGCCCGGCGTGACCGCCCGCTCGGAATATGCAGTGATGACCTGGTCGGCGCTGCCCAACGCCATGAGTTTTCCGTCTTGTAGCCACATCGCCTCAGTGCAGAACCGGCGCACCAGGTCGGTGTTGTGCGAGACGAACACAGTGGTCACGCCAGACTTCTGAATCTCATGAATGCGCTCGAGACACTTGCGCTGAAAGTGATCGTCGCCCACGGCAAACGCCTCGTCGATCAGGAGCGTATCCGCATCGACGTGAACGGCCACCGCAAAGGCCAAGCGCAAATACATCCCGGACGAGTAATGTTTGACGGGCAGATCGATGAAGCGCTCGATTTCCGAGAAGGCCACGATCTCATCGAAACGCTGCTTGATGCTCGCCCGATCGATGCCGACCAGCGACCCATACAGAAAGACATTCTCACGGCCGGTCAGGTCTGGGTGGAAGCCGACGCCCAGTTCCAACAGGGCGGTGACCCGGCCCGGCACCTGGATTGTGCCGGAACTCGGCTCAATGACACGCGCGCACAGCTTCAAGAGCGTGCTCTTACCCGCGCCGTTCGGACCGATCAAACCGAGCGATGTACCGCGCGCCACAGAGAAACTGACGTCGCGCAACACCCAGATTTCTTCAGCAGGGCGATGACCGTGGCGCAACGACCGAACGAAGCGCTCTTGAAAC
>Ga0209323_10000542_pt1 | contig 24381 bp, 26 predicted proteins | sample Rifsed19ft2_FD_184014 | JGI IMG/M metagenome (GOLD analysis project Ga0209323, IMG submission 184014) | Soil microbial communities from Rifle, Colorado, USA - sediment 19ft 2 (version 2) | ecosystem: Environmental > Terrestrial > Deep subsurface > Rock core/Sediment | place: Rifle, Colorado...
CAGCAACTATTCTTTTTCTCTTACCTCTCGGATTTAGTCTTCTTCTGAGTGTTTTCTTCACGGCTTTAAATAACAATCGGTTTTCTACGTTTCCTTTTATAACAAGAATAGTGATAGTAAAAAATTATGATGGTTTCTTATTTACAAAATCAAATCCCAAATCTCCACTTTCATCCAGATAAAGATACCACATAATCGGTATTCCAGCTTATTTACTTATTGCTATCTGTCTTGCGTAAATTAATTGTTGCCATAATTAAACGCCTTATATACACCGCAGCCCAATTACTTAGCTTTCTGCACCTTTCCATATCCCTTTGTCTTCCAATCCTTATCGTAAATCGTAATACGGTCATCCCTGATAATCACATGCTCTTTGACATTTCCCTTGTTATCATAAATATCAATCATCTGGCGTTTTGTTTGTTCATCTTCAACAAATGGTAAGGATGCACAACCAGCAATTATGATGCATAAGATTGATACAACTACACTCTTTATTGACATTTTATACTTTCCTAACCAATCATCAATTCATTTGGACTGCATGGAATTCCATTAATAGCAAATAATTTCAATATTCTAACTCAGTATGAAAAGTCTGAAGAATATACTGCAAAAATTGCTATATTATGATTTATCCTTCTTTTAATATGTATCGAAGTATAGGTTATATAGAAAATTATTTCAATAATATTTTAAGTAAGATAATAGCGTGCTGAGCGGAGCAATTGCCCTGCGTGAGCATAACGAAGCACGGTACGATAAGCACGATTATTTAATGAGTAGACGATTGTTTATCATCTCCCTATTTGACTTCGATAAAAATAATTGCTAGAATCCCATACCATAAAAAAGAAGGTTGGAGGTTAAGAGGCAAGAGGCAAGAGGTGAGAGGTGGAAGAAAGTAAATTCATATTCCTATTTGAGAAACTAGATGTTTGGCAGATGTCGGTTAACTTAACAGGTTATGTCTTGGAATTACTTGAGAAAATTCCTTTCAATAAACATGTACGTCTAGTTTCTCAATTGGAAGGTGCTGTGGCATCAATCGCCCAAAATATTGCTGAAGGAAAAGGACGTCAATACAAGAAAGAATTTCTTCAATACCTCAGTATTGCGCAAGGATCCCTTTACGAAACTATTACGCTTAACGAAATCTTTCGCCGGAAAAAGATATTTTCAGAGGATGAATCAAAAGAAATAAGGATACGGGGAGAAGATATAGAGAGAAAGCTAAATGGACTTATGAATTCAATCCGAGGAAAGAAGAGAGATGGAAGCCTCTAGCCTCCAACCTCTGACCTCCAAACATTCAGTGTTCTTATGGCAAAAAAGTTATGGAAAACTGTTATTAAATTTTAAATATCGGTAAATTACTTATGACTACATCTGAAGATAAATCAACTTCGCTATTTCACGATTTGGTTGAACTGATGCAGAAGTTACGCAGTAAGGACGGATGTCCGTGGGATAAGGAACAGAGCCATGCGTCCTTAAAACCGCATCTGGTGGAAGAGGCTTATGAGTTAATAGATGCAATAGATACTGGAAATCCCGATAAACTCAAGGAAGAGCTGGCAGACCTTTTCTTCCATATTATTTTTCACTGCCAAATTGCAAAGGAGAAGGGGGAGTTCGATATCGGAGGCGTGATGGCGCTCTGCCTTGATAAGATGACGCGGCGTCATCCACACGTCTTTGGAGATGCCACAGCAGCTACCCCTGAAGAGGTAATCCATCAATGGGAGCAGATCAAGAAGCAGGAAAAAGGCTATGAGGAAAGGAAGTTCATTGTGGACGGCTTGCCCAAACATCTCCCGGCCCTCCAGAAGGCGCAGAAACTACAGAAGAAGGTAGCCAAAATTGGTTTTGACTGGCCGGATATTACTGGCGTGATTGCCAAGGTCGATGAAGAGCTGGCGGAGGTCAAAGAGGCAATCCAGGAAAATAAACCTGAAAATATTGAAGAGGAGGTTGGCGACCTTTTGTTTTCCATCGTCAACCTCTCCCGCTTTTTGAAGCTGGATACGGAGAACGTACTCCACAAGACCATCTATAAATTTGTCGATCGCTTTAAAAAGGTTGAGATGGAACTTGCGGCTATGGGAAAGGATATTGAAAAGTGTACCTTAGAAGAAATGGATGCCGTCTGGAATAAGGTGAAAATAAATCAGAAGCAAGAAGTTAGAATTCAGAAGCCAGAATAAAAATATGAACAATTTATCCGTATTCTGACTCCCAACCCCGAACGCCGATAGCTGACTGATTACAATCCATTAAAAGCTCATGATACTTGAAAAAATCTTTAAACTTAGAGAAAACAACACTCGCATTACCACAGAAGCAGTGGCAGGCACAACCACCTTCCTGACGATGTCGTATATCATCTTTGTCCAGCCTGCCGTACTTTCCAGTTGCGGAATGGATTTTGGGTCGGTCATGGTTGCCACCTGTATCGCCAGTGCCGTAGCCACTCTATTAACGGCCTTTCTTTCCAATTATCCCATTGCTCAGGGGCCTGCTATGGGACACAATTTTTATTTTGCATTTACTGTGTGCGGTCCTGTCGTCGCAGGCGGCATGGGGTATCCGTGGCAGGTCGCTTTAGGCGCTAATCTCATATCGGGCGCGTTGTTTATTATCCTTTCATTCGTTGGCCTCCGCGAGTTGGTAACGTCCATCATACCTGATTCATTAAAAAATGCGATTGCAGTGGGAATTGGACTTCTCATTGCGCTGGTAGGGTTCGAATATGGCGGAATAATCATTGATACACCCGGCTCGCTTGTTGGTTTAGGAAACCCAAAATACCCTGAAGTCTGGCTTTCCCTGTTTGGTGTAATGGCCATCGGAGTAATGGTTGCCCTAAAAATTCGGGGCGCTATTTTATACGGGATTATTGCAACAACGCTAGTGGGCATCCCTTTAGGGCTGGTGAAATATCAAGGCATTATAAGCATGCCACCCTCGATTGACCCGACGTTCTTAAAATGCAATCCACTCAAAGCAGTTTTCGAAGCGGAATTTGTTTCCGTTTTATTTGTTTTGTTCTTTCTCGATCTTTTTGATGCAGTAGGTACGGTAGTAGGCGTCGCTGAACAAGGAGGGTTTTACAAAAACGGGAAAATCCCCCGCGTAAAGCAACTTCTATTGGCAGATGCGCTTGGCACCGTTGCAGGCGCACTTTTAGGCACCTCTACCGTCAGCAGCTATATCGAAAGCTCTGCAGGCATACAGGCTGGAGGCAGAACGGGACTCTCCAGTGTTTTTACCGCCTGTCTGCTCCTTTTATCCCTGCTGTTTTATCCCCTGATAAAAATGATCGGCGGCGGTTACCAAACTCCCCAAGGAAACTTCCTCTACCCCATCATTGCGCCCGCCCTCATTGTTGTGGGAAGCATGATGATGTTTAACGTAAAAAAAATAAACTGGGATGATCCAACCGAGGCGCTGCCCTCATTTCTAACCCTTGCTGTTATGCCCCTTTCTCTAAGTATTACCGAAGGTTTGGCATTTGGGTTCATTTCATATTCCATACTAAAGCTCGTTACTGGCAAGGCACGTCAGATACACTGGGCATTCCATCTGGTCTCCGGGGCATTTATTGCAAGATACATCTTCTTAAAAACATAAAAAATCATTAAAAGGATGTTCAATTGGTACGAATCCGCATCACCCTCCCTTAATCCCTCCCATCAAGGGAGGGAAAGTACCCTCGCCCCTTGTGGGAGAGGGTTTGGGTGAGGGGTGTTTTAGCGCCAATTAATGAATCCATGGTGTTTAAGCAATGAGACATATTCCTTGATTTTGACGTTAAATTCTGATATTTTCTAGAAAATCAATTTAAATCATAACATAGATTTTCACAGATACAGATATACACCGTAACTACCTGATTGAGTTTAGTATCAAGCGCTCATTACGTGAATGAATCGTTTGGTCTTATAAATTGATACAGTTTATAAGCTTTTTACCTAAGAAAGGATTAGAAATAGTGAAAATAGCTGTAAAAAAAGTATCTTATCCATACATAGAATTTACCTCCAAAATTGCCGGTGGGTCACCAAGAATCAAAGGAACTCGCATTACAGTCCGTACCATTGCAGGTTATTATCAAATGGGAATGAGTGTCGATGAAATTCTTACGAGTTTATCACACTTAACATCATCTCAAGTTCATTCTGCACTTGCTTACTATTTTGATCATCAAGAAGAAATCGACAAAGATATAGCCGAATCTTCTAATGAAGGATACTGGAAAAAACAAGTTCAGATTCATCCAAAACTGGGAATTACAAAATAAGTGAAAGTAAAATTGTTTCTAGATGAAGATATTCACTTTGCGTTAGCAATTGCATTACGTAAAAGAGGATATGACGTCATCCATGCACAGGAGTTGCAAGGTAAAGGTAAATCGGATGACGAACAATTATCCTACGCAATAAAAGAAAAAAGATGTTTATTCAGCTTTAATGTAAAAGATTTTGTACTACTCCACAATAAATACGCTCAGAATAGATGGGAACATTAGGGAGTTATACTCTCTAAGCAGCTTACAATTGGGGAAACAATGCGAAGACTTCTGAAAATATTACAGATTTTTTCACAAGAGTCTATAAAAAACAAGTTGGAGTTTTTATAGAAAGCCCATTCTTACTACCCATTTTTAAATCCTCACAATCTTTCCTATTATTTTTCTCATTGGCTTTCTCTATTTCTCCATTGTAATTTGAGCCAAGTACATATTCCTTGATTTTGACGTTAAATTCTGATATTTTCTAAAAATGGAAAATTTATTAAGAACATCATCCATATACGATATCCTGCAGAAGGCCTTGGATGGTCAACGGCTGAGCTTTGAAGACGGTGTACGACTCTTCAGGTCAAATGACATCCTTCATATTGGCCATATAGCAAATATCATCCGTGAACGAAAGAACGGCAACAGGGCATACTATATTACCAACCGTCATATCAACTACTCAAATATCTGCAAGAATCGTTGTAAGTTCTGCGCCTTTAGCAGAGACAAGGAGGAGTCCGGTTCATACGCTATGGAGATGGAGGAAATCATGGAAAAGGCCATAGCCGCCGTAGAAGAGGGCGCAACGGAACTCCACATCGTTGGCGGGCTGCATCCAGATCTTCCGTTTGGTTTTTATGTAAAGATGATTGGAGAAATTCACGAATGTTGCCCCGATGTGCATATCCAGGCATTTACCGCTGTCGAAATCGAGCACCTGTCACAAATAGCAAAACTTTCCGTACGTCAAACGTTAAAAACCCTTAAAGATGCCGGACTTGGTTCTTTGCCCGGCGGCGGCGCTGAGGTATTTGCGCCAAAAATCCGTGAACAACTGTGTCCGGAAAAACTCAGCGGCGAAGGATGGCTGCAGGTAATGCGTGAGGCACATAATCTGGGATTGCGCAGCAATGCAACGATGCTGTACGGTCATGTGGAAACTCCTGAAGACAGAATAAACCATCTCATCAAGTTGAGAGAGCTTCAGGATGAGACGGGCGGGTTTATGTCTTTCATCCCGCTGGCATTCCATCCCAAAAATACCGATTTATCAAACAGTTCCGGTACCACGGCAATGCTGGATTTGAAGGTTATCTCAATCAGCCGGTTGATGCTTGACAACTTTGACCATATCAAGGCATTCTGGATCATGCTGGGAATCAAGCTGTCTCAGATTTCTCTCAGCTTTGGCGTAGACGATATTGACGGCACGGTAAAAGAAGAAAAAATTACCCACGCCGCAGGCGCTGAAACACCGGAGGCACTATCTGTTCACGAAATTATCAGGCTCATCAAAGAGGCTGGACGTGAACCTGTAGAACGGGATACACTTTATAATCCCATAAAAAGGCATCAAAAGAACATCGTGCTTCAAAAAGTGTAGACACCAACATTAGCCTTGCTCCATAATCTTATTTTTTCTCAGTTTTAGCAAGAAATTGAAAATTACGATTTACGGATTACGATTTTAAATCTAAAATCGTTCGACTGAGCGCTTACGACGAAGTCCAAAATCGTAAATCTAAAATTTTATTCTGGTTTGCCCAGATTAGGGGGATTTTTAATAATCAAATGACTTCATTTACAAAACTTTTTAGCCCATTCAAGATTGGTTCTCTCGATATAAAAAACCGTATGGTGATGTCGCCTATGGAAACCCATTTGTGCGATAAAGAGGGTTTTGTCACAGACGAAATTATCGCCTATTATAAAGAACGCGCCCTGGGCGGTGTGGGCTATATCACCGTTGAAAATACCAGCGTTGATCCCGTTGGCAGGGTTAACGACGGTATGCTATGCATACATGATGATAAATTCATTCCCGGCTTTAAAAAGCTGACGGACGGTATTCATGCAGTGGGCGGAAAGATTGTCCTGCAATTGAGCCATGCAGGGAAGGAGGCGTTGCCTTATTTTACCGGAACAAAAACCGTATCCGCTTCTGCCATTCCAAGCCCTCTAACGAAAGAAATGCCCACAGAATTAACTGTCGAAGGAATCAAGGCCACAGTCAATAAATTTACCGAGGGTGCTAACCGTGCCGTAAAGGCTGGATTCGACGGTGTTGAAATTCACATGGCGCACGGTTATCTGGTCAATCAGTTCTTTTCACCGGAATCTAATGCACGAACAGATGACTATGGTGGCGATACAGTCCGACGCTCACGATTTGCCAGGGAAATTGTCGAAGGTATCAGAAAACTCGTTCCCGGAAATTATCCGGTAATCTGCCGTATCAGTGCGGACGAGTATACCGACACGGGACTCAAATTGGAGGAAAGCAAGGAGATCGCCAGGATACTTGAAAAGGCCGGCGCCAGCGCTATTCACGTTTCCGCATGCAACTATGCATCCGCATTTTTTAACATACCGTGCTATTATTTAGAAGAAGGCTGCTTCATTCACCTTGCTGCGGGCATCAAGTCTGTTGTAAAGGTGCCGGTATTGACGGTGGGCAGGATTATTAATCCTGTTATGGCTGAAAATGTGCTGCAAGAGAATAAGGCCGACCTTATTGTGCTGGGCCGTACTTTAATTGCCGATCCATATTTTCCGAACAAGATAAAAGAAGGCAAACTCGATGACATAAGAACCTGTTTAAGCTGTAACCGATGTATCGAGAGTATTTCTGATAAAAAGCTTGTGTGCACGGTCAATCCCTATATTGGAAAGGAAGGTATTTCCCACATACAAAAGACCAGTAAACCCAGGAAAATACTGCTGGTTGGGGGTGGGCCGGCAGGATTGTCAGCCGCCCACGTATTATCGAGCCATGGACACAACGTCACACTGTGGGAAAAGGAGTCACAGCTTGGAGGGAGTTTCCGCTACGCCTCTATGGCTCCCACGAAAGAGCCAATGAGGAAATTCCTTGACTATTTAATAAACCAGGTCAAAAAGACAAATACCTCGATTCATCTCAATAAAGAAGCAACGGCAGAATCAATCAAGCAGTTTGCGGCCGATGTGGTTATCCTTGCACATGGGGCAAAACACGTTCTTGTTGAAATCAACGGCGCACAAAAGAACAATGTACTCAACGTTAAGAATGCCTTTTCTTCTGCAGATTCCCTGGGAAATACTATAGCAATCGTTGGAGGAGGTCCTGAAGGTTGCGAACTTGCAGACTTCCTTGCCTCCAGGGGAAAGAAGATTACTCTAATAGAGATGCGGCGTGTTCTCGGGATAGGGCTGGTTGCTCACTCTCGTTATCACGTTCGGGAACGACTCAGAAAGATGGGCGCTCAATTACACATCAACACAAAGGTGACGGAAATTGGACGCCATTATATAGTCGTCAGCCGCCGCAGAGAGGCAGACCAAAAACTCGAAGGTTTTGACAATATCGTCATTCCCACGCTCCATCAATCTAATAATACACTTGCAGAATCCATTAAAGGCTTTGTTCCAGAAGTTTATACGGTTGGCGATGCGGTGGAAGGCCGCACAGCGCTTGAGGCAATCGCAGATGGGGCAGAAATGGGAATGAAATTATAAAAAATGGAACTAACGATTATTGGTTCTGGCACGGGAATTCCCTCGAAAACAAGGGCATATCCATGTACCCTGGTAAAAATAAAAGACAAATACCTCGTTTTCGATACAGGTCCAGGTTCACTGCGGCAACTATTCCTTGCCGGTGTTACCTATATGGATATCGACCACATATACTATTCCCATTTTCACCCAGACCACTCTCTTGACTTCGTTTCAACACTCTTTGCGATGAGATATAACGAACCGAAAAGAACCAAGCCGCTGTATATTACAGGGCCTATGGGTTTAAAGACATTTCACGAAGGTTTGTTATCTACATTTGGAGAAGTGATAAAGCCCAAGACCTTTGATTTACATTTCAAAGAAATCGACAGAGGGAAACTAACCTACGATGGTTGGGAAATTATTATAGAACCATTACAACATTCAATGCATAGTATTGGCTTTCGCATAGAATCTCACGACAAAACACTAGCGTATTCTGGCGATACGGACTATTGTGTCAGCATTATCCGCCTGGCCAGGAAGGTTAATACCTTGGTTCTTGAATGTTCTTTTCCGGACGACCAAAAGGTAGAAGGACATCTGACTCCTCAACTGTGTGCCAGAATCGCCTATGAATCACAGTGTGAGAGATTAATCCTTTCACACTTTTATCCTGTCTGCGATGACAGCATAAAGAAACATAATAAAGGCTTGTTAAGAAAGCTTAAAAATATTTATAATGGCATCATTATATTTGCTGAGGATTTTGCTCGGTTTACAATTTAACAAGTTCGATTACATGGCACATTTAAAATTATGAAAAAAACAAAAAAACCAGAAACCGAGGCATACGCCCTTCTCATTACAGACATGTTAAACGATTTTGTCAATAAAGGCGCCGCTCTTGAAGTACCCACGGCAAGAACAATAATCCATAACATTAAAAAAGAAATAAATAGGGCAAGGAAGAGGCATATCCCTATCATTTATTGCTGTGATGCGCATAAAGATAATGACCCTGAATTTAAATCATGGCCCAGGCATGCGGTAAAAGGAACGGCTGGTGCGGACGTTATCGAACAACTCAAACCTAAAAAAGAAGATTATGTGATATCGAAAACCTATTATTCCTGTTTTTATAAAACCTCTCTGGACAAACTACTAAAAAAATTAGGGACAACCCACCTGATACTCACCGGCGTAGTAACTAATATTTGTATTTTATATACCACTGCGGAAGCTTATATGAGAGGATATAAAGTTACGATACCAAAAAATTGTGTTGCAGCGCTTACAAAGAACGAACATCAATTTGCCTTACAACAAATGCAGCGTGTTTTCCACGCCGAGATAGTTTAAATCTTAATTTCACACGGACAAAAAAGGCATATGAAATTATCACATTTCATATGCCTTGGATTTAAATCGGCAGACGCAAACAGAGCCGACTGCCTATAGTAAAAAAGGGCATATGAAATTCATACTTCACATGCCCTTTTATTTTCAGATGGGTGTATTAAAATTGCAAATACAAACCACTGTCAAACTACTTTGCTCCAAAATTCCTTACAATTTCCACCATCTTCTCAATCATTTCAGGTGACATCTTGCCCTGATATCCAGGGCATTTCCCCTTGCCTGCATTGATATGCTTTACAAGCTGTTCATCTGTTTTTGACGATTGGAAAGCAGCCGCGGTAAAATCCGGCACACCATATTCATGACCCTTTGCAGTGCCCTTGCCACCATTTCCGTGGCAGTAATAACAGCTCTCCTGTACGGCAAAACCAAGACCAGCAAAAATGGTGTATGGGCTCTTTGTGGTATCACCTGGTTCGTGATGTGTTAAAGCCCAAGCTGAACCACCCAAAGACAACCCCAAACCAGCAATAACTGGCAATATGTATGATAAACGGAATATTTTCATAATTCGTTCTCTCCTCATTTATGATTATGTAGGACGGTTAAATATATTACGGAACAAGCTTCAACTCTGACTTATAAATCTTATGACAATTCCTGCAGGCAATGGTAAGCCTTCTGAATTGCACCTGAATTTCTTCCAGATCTTTGCTTCCAGATGCCTTATCAATTTCAGTTGAATGATAAAGAACTTCGTCATTCAACACTTTATAATTCTTATCGTTTGCAAATTTCTCTGATGATGTTTTGGTATCTGCAATTATTGACTTTGCAAAACCAGAAAACTTTGAAAATTGCTCATCACTAGCTTGTGAAAGCCCTGTCATTGCCCTCATTCCTTGGAAATTATCCCACATTTTTTTGCATAAATCGCCCTGGCTTGCCTGTCCATAACTAACAGAACTCACTGCAGCAATGAACAATGTAATTGTCCCTGCGATAATACCCTTTTTTAGGCTCATTTTTTCCCCTCCTCGCTTTCCTTTTTTAAAAATAACTTAATAATCTACACGACTATTTCTACAAGTATTGAACTTATATGCAACAAGTATTCCTAAGCATTAACCCACTTATTAATGTAGAGAGGGCACCAATTCTTAAAATTAGCATCTCTGAAATTTTCAAATCCGCCCCCAAACCTTAGACCTTTCACTTCACCTCCCTTCATACCAAAAAATCAATAGCATAGAACAGTATGCCACAACCTAACATAATACATCAAGGCAATCCTGCAATATCAAATTGATGCCCTGTAGATATTTTCAAAACAACACATTAAACGAAGCACTCTTCGAGAGACAGAGTTAAATAATATATCATTGAAAGCAAAATGAGTCAAGTAAAAATTTTCTGGATAATTGTACCGAAAACTTCAAAAGAAATTCTTTTTTCGCTTTAAGCAAATTCCAACATCCCCCGCAAAACTCCGTTACCAATCTTTTGGAATACTTGTTTCTTTCGGTGCGGGAATCTCATTCTGTCCAGGGTGTAATTCTTCTTTTTTGCCCGGATATAACTGTGGATAAAGATGAATCCCTAAATGCTTATGGCACAAGGCACACGCCTGCCTCAATCTTCGAACCTGCCATTGGGCATCTTCCAGCGCACCCTGTTCACCCTTGTGGCTAACAATTTCATGCATTTTCTCGGACTCTGTCAGCAGTGTCTTATTAAGATCCTGGTATTTCTGGTCGTCAGGACGAGAAAATTTACTAATGATTATCTTCGTCAGTTTCGCAATGTTCGCACTCGATTCGGCTATCACCTTCCAATCATTGTCGCTATATTTGTAATACCCTGATATTTCTTCAACAGCCTTATAGCTTTTATCTATTTCATTCATTATCTTTGCCAATTCACTCTTCTCTTTTTCCTGCTTGGGCGGCGGTTCATCAGCAAACACACAGGTCATCATCCCGCATATGCCAACGAGCAACCCTGTTAAAATAGTTCTTCTTACCAACGCCTTTCACCTCCATCAATGAATCAAATCAACCCCATACTAACTCATTCTAAAAATGGGACAGAATATTTACTGCTCAATCTAACACGGAACTACGATACACTGTTTATTAAGGGAAAAACCCTTTAAACTATCCATAAAACAAGGACGCTTCACCAATAAGTCTAAAGAAAAAACCATAAACAAAAAATTATAAATAAAAAATACTACAAGTCAAATATTTAATTCGAATAAACTATTACAAACCTTAAACTCAGAAATAGGCGTGAAATAACTCATTGCAAGACATAAACTGACATCTCCTGATGCGGAAATTTTACTATAGCAAAGATATCTTTGGCCAGTAACACTAAAGAATAGGTCTTTAAACTTTTCTGTGGCGACTTTTTGGCAAATGATTTTAATCCTTGAAAGCATATGATAAAAAATTATAATGTCTTTCTACTTGTTATTATTAACATTCAACTAAATTATACAGGTGCAATTCTTTTAAGGAATATACAACAGATGAAATGGTCACAAACGCTGATCCCCACATTGAAGGAAAGTCCGTCAGAGGCAGAAATCGATAGTCATAAACTGATGATCCGCGCCGGTCTCATTCGGAGAATCACGTCCGGCGCTTACGCCTATTTGCCACTCGGAACACTGGTCTTGAATAAAGTCATTGCCATTGTGCGTGAAGAAATGAATCGGGCGGGGGCTGTCGAAGTCTTCCTCCCCGCACTCCAACCGCTGGACCTCCTGGAAGAGAGCGGCCGTTTGGCGGTATTTGGCGATGACCTGATCACATTTGAAGACAGGCATGGCAAAACCACCGCATTAGGCCCTACCCACGAAGAAATTATTACGGACATCGTAAGAAATGAGATGAATTCCTACAGGCAATTCCCAATCACTCTATACCAGATTCAAACTAAGTTCCGGGATGAGACGAGGCCCCGGTTCGGCGTCCTCCGCAGCAAGGAATTTATCATGAAAGACGCCTATAGCTTTGACGTGGATTACGACGGGCTCAACAAGAGTTATAAATCCATGTACGACGCTTACTGCCGCATATTCGACCGATGCGGTCTTAACTATATTGTCGTCGAGGCGGATTCAGGCGCTATGGGCGGTGACGTTTCCCATGAGTTTATGATTCCAAGCCCTGTGGGTGAGGATATCCTGGTCCGGTGCTTGGAATGCGGTTACAGCGCCAACCGTGAACGGGCTGAAACAGCTCCAATACCACAGGAAAACCACGCACCTCTTCAAGCGATGAAAGAAGTCCATACGCCCAATAAACATACCATTCAGGAAGTCAGTGACTTTTTGAAGGTAGACCCAAGCCAGATGGTAAAAACGATGATTTATATATCGGGAGGGCAACCCGTCGCCGTCCTCCTGCGTGGTGATCACGAGGTCAATGAGACCAAGTTGACCAGGGTTCTTGGGCAAGAAACCGTTGCGCTCGCAGACCGCAACACCATAGAACACGTCACGGGTGCACATGTGGGGTTTGCTGGTCCCGTAGGACTAAAGATAAAAATTATTGCCGATCAGGCCGTATCCATACTCCGCAATTTTGTTACCGGTGCCAACAAATCGGATACCCATTTATTAGATGTGAATCCCGATAGGGACTTCAAGATTGACCAAATTGCCAATATCCGTTACGTAACCAGAGGAGACAAATGCCCCAAATGCAGCCACGAGCTTGACGTCTCACAAGGCATTGAAGTTGGACACGTCTTCAAGCTGGGGACGAAATACAGTGATGCCCTTAAGGCCCGGTTCCTGGACGCCAACGGCAAAGAAAACTCCATAATTATGGGATGTTATGGGATTGGAATCAACCGTATCATTGCATCCCTCATTGAAAGATCGCATGATGAGAATGGTATTATATGGCCACTTTCATTGGCGCCGTACCAGGTCATTATAATCCCCGTCAACGTCAACGACACCAATAGCATGGGAATGGCAAATTCTATTTATGACGACCTCACCAATAACGAAGGCACTGACGTACTGCTGGACGATAGAGACCAGAGACCTGGCGTAAAATTCAAGGATGCCGACCTGATTGGAATTCCCATAAAAATTATCATTGGTAAAAAATTCACAGAAACAAAAGAACTTGAGATAAAATTAAGGAAAAGCGGTGAGACTTACCTGACTCCACCCGAAGGAATTAGATCGAGGCTAAAATGCCTGTTTGAAATGTTATCAAGGCCGTGATGTTAGCCACGCATAGGCAGAAATAAGTGAAATATTAAGGAGAAAAGGGGAAATGGAGAATTTTAGGAGGAAAATAATCCTGGATATGATAGCGGCATGCTGCTGCGTGCTATGCTGGTTCAGGCTTGTAGCCTGAACTGAAACATTTCGGTTCAACCGAGGACGGTTGAACCAGCCAAGGGTTGAGGATTTTGCCTTTTACGTTTATTCCCACACAATTTCCTGAAGAATCTACAATTTTTCATTCGTGCTTATTCGTGTAAATTCGTGGCTGAACCTATTACTATTGTTTTCCATCAGATTGCAACTATCATGGGCCAAATTTCTAAACCGAAACCGGTAAACTTAATTGCTGGCATACTGACAAGTATCCCTGAACTTCTTGGGCAGATTGATAAAACCCTGGGAAAATATTTTGGCTCTATAGACCTTCGAAGTGATGTACTATCCTTTACCTTTACCGATTATTATAATAAGGAAATGGGTAAAGGTATTTTACGGCAATTTTATAGCTTTGAAAAACTGATTATGCCCGATGAGATTGCTCCTATTAAAGTGCAGACCAATCATATAGAAGAATCTATAATCACTTCGGGAAAATACTCCGTAAAGCGCCCCATTAATATTGATCCCGGTTACATTAATGAAAGCAGATTAATCCTTGCCTCTACCAAGGATTTTTCACATCGTATTTATCTGCGAGATGGCATATATGCAGAAGTAACCCTTAATTATCGTGGTGGAAGATACGAATCCTTCCCATGGACGTTTCCCGATTATAAATCTTCCGAGTATCATAAGTTCCTTCTCATGGCAAGGGAACTCTATGTCAGGAAACTTAAAAAATAAAGGAATCTGACACGAAATTTGTTGGTATTTAATATTTCTCTGTGTTCTCTGTGGTTTAGTTTTTAATAAGGGAATAAAATTTATGGAAAAAACTTTAATTATTTTAAAACCAGATGCCGTTCAACGTCGTTTGCTGGGAAAGATAATCACTCGATTTGAAGAAAAAGGATTCCAAATAATAGGACTAAAAATGATCCAGATTTCAGAGGCATTAGCGAAAAAACACTATGGCGTACACGAAGGCAAGGATTTTTTCGAACCTCTCGTCAGATACACAACCTCCGCACCCGTAATCGTCATGGTACTGAAAGGTAAAAACGCCATAGAAATCGCCCGGAAAATGATGGGTGTTACCTTTGGGTCAAGGGCGGAACCAGGGACCATTCGCGGCGATTACGCCGTCAGCAACCGTTTTAACCTGATTCACGGTTCTGACTCTCCTGCATCCGCAGAAAAAGAGATTAGTGTCTTTTTTAAGAAAGAGGAACTCTTTGAATACAACCCTACAGATATCCAATGGATGTACGATATGTCGACAGGAGACATTGTTTAAAAATCTGGATAAAACAACAATAAGGAATACGTGCTACAGGAGCCCGTGTACGTGCGCCTTGTGGCGTACCAGGTGCCGCAGATTACACAGACGACGTAAAAATAGGTAAAGTTCGTTAGGCGTGGGTGAAAAGAAGCACGGTTAAGGTAAGAAATATTACGAGGCTTGTTAGTTCTCTGTCGCATCGGCTTTTATCGACACAGTAAAATCGAACAGTTTGTGGACCTCATGACCCTTACCGTGGTGCTCCCTAAAATCATCTCCTGAAGCCTGGAATGTCCATAGGCTCCCATAACGAGTATATCAAATTTGCTATCCTCATCATTGCATACTTCCAGGATGCCGACCGCATGGTCGCTTTCCTCTTTTGCAACGGCATCAACGGCAAGTTTGTAGCCTTCAAGAAAAGTCTTTGCCTTTGACAGCGTTTGCAGGGCTTCGTCCTTTTTATCAGCCACACAGACCACCGTTATGGGCAATTTCATGGCCTGCGCTATTTCAGTGCCGCTCCGCAATGCCTTGTCCGCAAATGAACTCCCGTCATAGGCGATCAGCATCTTACGAAAAGGTTTGTATTCGGATGGCGTAATGAGTACGGGTTTATGTGTCTGCCGTACCACGTATTCGACATTGGTACCGAGAAATACATCACGCCATTCGGCATGCGCCCCCATCTTGCCCATAGCAATCAGGTCGCAGTCATCGGCAGATTTAATGATCTCGCGGCTCACGATACCCTCCCGTATTTCGCGAGTAAATGTTACCTTTGCCTGGGCACATTTTCCTTCTACCTGGTTCAAGGCCGCATCAGCCTGCGATTCCAATAACTCCCGAATGGTTTGATTAAATGTTCCATACGGGACCATTCCGCCGATGCTCGTTCCAATATCGTGGATTAAAGGGCCGGTCAATATTTTGACGTCTTTGACAAACAACCCTCGGATAGTGGCGTTAAATAAACGCGCCAGGTTTATGGCATAATCTGCAGCGGTGAGGCTGTTTTCAGAACCATCGGTAGCAACAAGGATTTGTTTTATCATAAATACAAGGTCTCCTGATTATCTGGCCTTTGCCGTAAGGGGGTGTAATAATATAAGTTTTACATAATTACCCTATAATTCAAGCTATATCAATGAAAATACCAGGCAAGATGTTAATGTTATTCTATTACATCCCCTTCCGTGTTTCCGTGGTTAGGCAGTGTCAATAAATAAAGGTATCATCTCGGTTAGTGAGTTGAGGGGTGGCAGTATAACAAATCCGCACAAAGTTGCTACCTTTATTTATTGACGCCTCCTTACTCTTCCAACTTGTTCGGGTTGGGTACTATTTAGCATTCTCTAAAATTTCTTCGCTGATGTCTCCCAAGTGCTTATCACCTGAATGAATATGGACTGCATTTTCCATGGGTAGTATGTATATTCGTCCATCACCTCCTTGGCCTGTTGCCGCTACATTTCTAATAGTATTCACAACCTTTTCAACTTTATCATCTGGCACAACAAATTCTATTTCTTGCCTTTTGACGGCATCTACTCTTTGCTCATAAACGTTTCCTCTATATATTTGTTTAATTGTTTGTTTGTTTTCTCCAAGTCCTAAGACTTCTTTAGCCGTAATCCCATGGTACCCTAAACCGGATAAGGCGTCTTTCAGCTCGTAAGTTTTTTCTGGCCTTAAAATAACTTTGACGAGTTTCATAACTTTATCTCCTTCATTTGGCTTGATTAGAACTTAGTTTCTCATGTGTTTAATTTTTACATTTTTGGCAAAAATATTTTTTGTGATGTCTCCTATTCCTTTATTTGTAATGCTTTGAAACAAATTCTAATGCCATCAAACTTTTTGAACCCCTCCGACTCGTTCGGGTTGGGAATTCACCATTAAAAACTTTATCTGCGATTTATCTTCACAAACTTGTCCTCGTTAAAACGGGGATGAGTCAAGTTTTAGATGCAAGATACATGAAGTCAGAAGTCTTGCCTCTTGCTTCTTATCAGTCTGTGGCTTCGTCTCGCTAGATTTATCGATTAAAAACATGAAACCTGTGCGATTATTACTTAACAAAAAGATTTTGTCAAGCCAAATATAGGATTTTCAAACGTGTAAAAATCTTCTGAAAGGGGTAACCATTCTAAATTTTGTTGACCGTTTGCTGTTATTTCATGTATAATTTTAAAGTGTGTCGTGCTTTTGTTAAGTCTGTATTTACAATTGTCTAAATAATTATAAATACTATAGTCAGCGACAATAATTAAGCAAACAAATCCCCTTTAGTCCCCCTTTGCTAAAGGGGGATTATTGCGGTTATCCCCCTTAACTAGGGGGATTCAGGGAGTTGTAACTCTGCATTATCCGCCCTCTGCGGTACATTATTACATTTTGAGTAATCGTATTTATAGGGTTTGAGATTTATGGACAAAGATATTGTTAAAGAAATCTTCCTGCTTACCTTTGAGATTTTCAAGGCGCTTTGCGAGATAGTTTGGAAGAAGACAAAAGGACTTATCTCCTTAATATGGGATAGATTATTTGGCCTTGTAGACGCATCCAGAGAACAGGCAACCCAACAAGAGTGGGGCGTTACGGGAGAAGACGAATGGCCAAGCGCTCCTGAAGCGCCATCCGTCAAGCATGAAGAACCACAACAAAGGGTTGAAACAAAAGAAATTGTATATGCCCCGGAAACACCTGAACTTTCGGATGCTTACGGAGACAACCGAATTGTCCTGATGGTGAGAGACCCTGAATGGCTGTTTACATACTGGGAATTACGACAGGACGTTATTGAGAGCGCCCGGAATACCCCGGTACCTCTGGCAGAGGGTGCAAAAAGCATATTGAGGGTCTATGACGTAACGGAAATTATCTTCAATGGCTGCAATGCCAACAAATACTTTGATATTGAAGTATCGGGCGGTGCGCGGAGTTGGCACATTCACGCAGACGAGCCGAACAGGTCGTTTTGTGTGGATATTGGGTTTCTTTCACCTGACGGAACGTTTCGTATCCTTTCCAGATCGAACATTGTCAGAACACCACGCATGGACATTTCAGAGGTGGTTGATGAAGAGTGGATGAGCATTAAGGAGCTTTATGAAAAGGTGTATATCCCTGTGGGACTTAGCTTCAGTGAATCGGTGTTTGAAAGGGCACATGCGAACTGGCAGGAAGCGCTTAAAGGGGGAGTATCTTCTTCTGAATCTTCAGGCGGTTTAACATTTTAGTAACATTTCAGCTCACCACAGAGAACACCGAGACTTCGTCGTGAGCTCAGTCGAACGATCGCAGAGGCTGTTAGAGAATAGACAGAAAAACTATGCAGGTTCACCTTTATTTTGTTATTTCTCTGCGTTCTTCGCGCCCTTTGCGGTAAACTATTACATATTTTAAAAAAATAATCCTATGGAAAAAGGCTACCTGTCATTAATTTTGCACGCTCACCTGCCGTTTGTCCGTCATCCGGAATATCACGAGTTCCTGGAAGAAGACTGGCTCTTTGAGGCTATTACCGAAACCTACATTCCGCTCATCGATGTCTTTGATAAACTGATCGACGAAGGTATCAATTTCCGCATAACCATGTCTCTGACCCCGCCGCTGATATCGATGCTTACCGATGAGCTTTTGCAATCCCGCTACATCCGTTATCTTGAAAAGCGGATCCAACTTTCGGGAAAAGAGATCGAAAGGACAAAACATCAACCAGAATTTAATCGCCTTGCGCAGATGTACTATAAGCATTTTTCCAATGCCAGATACGTCTTTGCAGAAAAATATCATCGAAATATCATCCACGCCTTCAAAAAATTCCAGGATATGGGCAAACTAGAGGTGATAACCTGTGGAGCTACCCACGGCTATTTACCCCTTATGAATAACAACGTGAATGCCATGCGCGCCCAGATTAACGTGGCGGTACAACATTACGAAAAACATTTCGGCAGAAAGCCGCGTGGGATATGGCTGCCAGAATGCGCCTATGAGCCTGTCGTAGACCAACTGCTCAAAGATGCAGGCATTCGTTTCTTTATTACTGAAACACATGGAATTCTCTTTGCCTCTCCGAGACCGAAATATGGCATCTATGCCCCTATTTACTGTCCGACAGGCGTAGCAGCCTTCGGCAGGGATATGGAATCTTCCAGACAGGTCTGGAGCTCAAAGGATGGGTATCCGGGTGATTTTTCCTATCGTGATTTTTATCGGGACGTTGGCTTTGACCTCGATTATGATTATATACGACCATATCTCCACGGAGACGGCAAACGTACCAACGTTGGCATAAAATATTATCGGATTACCGGCAAGACGGACCACAAAGAACCTTACTCGCCGGAAAGGGCGCTGGATAAAGCTGCCGAACAGGCAGGAAATTTTATGTTTAACCGTGAGAAACAGATTGAACACCTTGCCTCGATCATGGATCGGAAACCCATTGTTGTTGCGCCCTATGATGCTGAACTCTTCGGCCATTGGTGGTTTGAAGGCCCTGACTGGATCAATTTCCTGTTCAGGAAGATCGCCTTTGACCAAAAAACCATATCGCTGATTACCCCGATGGAGTATCTCGAAATGTACCCCGTGAATCAGGTTTCCACGCCGTCTCTTTCGAGTTGGGGATACAAGGGTTATAATGAGTACTGGCTGAACGATAGCAATGATTGGATTTACCGGCATCTTCACAAAGCGGCTGAACGTATGGTAGAATTGGCCCAAAAATTTTCGGATACAACCGGAAATGCCTTAAAAAATCGGGCGCTCAACCAGGCTGCAAGGGAACTCTTGCTCGCGCAGAGCAGCGACTGGGCTTTTATTATGAAGACGGGTACCATGGTAGAATACGCAGCAAAGAGGACCAAAGAACACCTCTTTCGTTTTACCAGGCTGTATGATGATATTCGAGCCAACAACATCGATGCTACACGGCTTTCTGATATAGAAGGTAAAGATAATATATTTCCAGATATTGATTATCATGTTTATCAGTAGAGACAGGTTTTAAACCTGTCTCTACAATTTCAGTAAGGGAAAAATATTTTATCGTGTATTTTTAGGGGAGGGAAACTATATGTCATCCGAAATGATGAAATGGCCGTACTTGCCTGTTTTGGGTTCGTTCAGGGACGAGATGAATAAACTCTTTGAGAATTTCACAAAAAGAGGAGCCGCCGCAGGAATGGGTTTGGCGCCTCCTCTGGATGTTTCCGAAACAGAAGAAAACGTCCTCGTAAAGGTAGAAGTGCCTGGAATTGAGCCAAAAGATATTGACATCTCAATCAGCGGCGATACTTTAACGATTAAGGGTGAAAAGAAGTCTGAAAAGGAAGAGAAGGGAAAGAATTATCACTTTATAGAAAGGGGCTATGGAAGTTTTTCCAGATCCGTTGGGTTACCGGCATCGGTAAAATTCGAACAGGTAAAAGCGGAATATAAGAAAGGAATCCTGGAGATTACCTTGCCGAAATCAGAAAAATCAAAAATAAAGAAAATTCCAGTAAAGGTTAGTTAGAGAATTCGTGAAAGCCACCAACAGGTTATAAAACCCGGAATAATCCGCCGAAAATACCTGCGGTGAGTCTCATTGTCTTTTGAAAGGAGAAATCAGGAGAATGAAAGTGCCAAGAGAGGTTGGAAAACATACCAGGAATAAAGTCTATGCAGAGAACGATCCATATCTGCCGCCAAAGGGAAAAGGACTGGTGGATGTCTCCATTTGTAAGGATTGCACGGCCGTTTATCACAATAAAAAATGGTTCCTCGATGCCAAACTTTACGAACAGAAAAAGAAATTGAAAGATATCAACTGGGTAACCTGCCCGGCATGTAAGAAGACAAAGGAAAACGTCCCGAATGGTGTCGTGACGCTGAAGGGCGATTTCCTGAAACAGCACAAACAGGAGATTCTAAATCTGATTCATAACGAGGATGCGCGTTCGAAGAATTACAACCCTTTAAAAAGGATTATGAAAATTAACGAAAAGGGCGGAGAGATCGAGATACTTACAACTTCAGCCAAACTGGCGCAGCGTATCGGGTCTATTCTATTCAAGGCTTACAGTGGCGAAGTGGAATACAAAAAACACGAGAATGCAAAGTTTATGCGTGTAGAATGGAAACGGTGACACTTAAATCTTTATTTACGATTCGTCTATTGAGGAGTCAATTTCATGATTAAAATTGAAAGAATTCTATTTCCCACTGATTTTTCAGCCAATGCAAAACATGCCTTAAAGTATGCTTTGGATTTTGCTACTGAGCGTAAGGCAAAACTTTACGTTCTGCATGTAATTCCGAAGCTGAACATTCCTATAGGAACTGGAGGAATGACTTATCCCGTGTCAAAAATATACGACGACATGGAACGGGAAGCAAAAAAGAATATTCATCACCTGGTACCCAAGCGATTTCTCGAGAAGATAAAGGTCGAAAATATCGTCGTGCGGGGAACGCCTTTCATAGAAATCATCAAGGCTGCCAAGAAATATGACGTAGATTTGATAACCATCGCTACACATGGCCGGACAGGAATTTCCCATGCGCTGCTTGGGAGTACGGCAGAAAAGGTCGTGAGAAAGGCCCCCTGCCCGGTGCTATGCGTCAAACATCCAGAACACGAATTTGTATTACCTTAAAAAGCTTGAACCTCAATCCAGTTTAAATTGTGCGCTTGACGGTAACTTATCGGATATGTCAGCAAGGTCAAAATGGGCTTATTATGCCATGTTTTGCCAGCATCAAGCCAATCTTTTCAGCAACAAGGCGGATTTCAGGCGGGGCATCCGAATCGCCAATGATCGTGGCCAGAGCCTTTTTTCCTGGTATTTTAAACCTCTATCGTGTGAAAACTTCTGGTTAATTTTTTCATTATCGGTATGCTGTATTACCTTAAGATAGTTAATCCAATAAATCGATGATTTTCATCAAAATCAAAAATAACTGGAAAATTTTTCAAATCCTTCTTTCTTATTTCCCAGGGAAATCCTCCATATAGCTTTTTTCCGGCTTCCTTCGTAACGGTTATATTTATTAAATGCTGGTCTATATAACACTCAATACCTCTCTCTTTTAACTGTACAATCCTGTCGGCGGCAATATTAATCCTGTGACCCGTTAAACTTGATTTATATGAGTTATGTATATCAACATTTACCAAAGCCCCATGGAAATTTATGGTATCGTTAAGAATTTTTGCTTCCCTTTTATTCTCAAAAGTTTTTTTAGAATTGGGTTTTAATTTCGTGCCTAATTTTTTAGTACCTTCTTTTGGAAATAGATAATAGGAATCATCAACACCCTTAACTTTTCCACATATTTTACATACTTCATTATTATTTTTAGTTTTCTTATATCCTTCCCAGTGACCACACCGCAAGCCTAGTAATTCCCAGGCCAAGCCAAGTTGTTGATAAATACGAAAGAAAATCTGCAAATCCTTTTCACTAATATTTTCGTTATTCAGGAAATTACTGACATAGTCCATACTTCTAAGAAGCTTCTTTATTTCTTTCTTCAAGTGTTCTTTTTTCATATTCTGAAGTCTAAAATACCAACTATACAACTGACGAGGATTCAATTACTAATATCAATCTTTTAGCTTGTTTTATCTGCTGTTGCTGGCATTTTTTTGAAAATCAAGAAACAAGACCTGTCCCCATACCTGCGTGATTTTCTTCAGCATAAAGATTTATCTCTATATCAGAATTTTTAAAAATTGAAAAAATGGCATTCGGCAAGTACGATAGTCCAAGCTCAACAATTTTTGAAACTCGTTCTTCATAATTTACCGTAGTTTCAACAGTATGCTGTACAATTGCAGATTCTCTAGAACCGTAATTGCAACCAATAATACCAGTTTGTCTTTTATTATTTCCTTCGATTGGAAGATGACAAATAAGTGGAGAACCGCTCATCCCAAAAAGAATTGGAAAACTAAGTTCAAATGAATCAGAATAATTGGGATCTCTTGGAATTCCAGAAATATAACCTTTCATATAGCGTTGCCTGAATGGCAATTCATTCGGGCCAAATGGCTCATGTACATATCCATATGCTTCAACATCGCTACCAATATCAACGTATGGTTTGTTAATAAATGGCCAAGTGGTTTCTATACCGGATGGTGCACTTTTGCACAATGCCAAATCATATTTATCTGACTTCTTGATGATTGTTAATTCTAGCTCTTTTTTCTTACCTATTTGATATGCAAACAGTCTTTCTTCAATACAACTATTTACGATATGAAGACAAGTTACTAAATGCCCTTTTTTATCAACATAAAAACCAGTTCCAAGAAATCTAAACTTACTTTCGTTGCTCTTAGAGATAGCAATTAATGGGACTATAACATCGTCGACGTATAATTCTTCTTTCATAAGTCAATCATGTAGGTTAAATAGTTTATTTCTGCAATGCGGATATAACAGCTCTGGGTAAAGAACCAATTAATCTATATTTACTTTTACAAATTTTATCGCCCTAAAAGATGTATTTTTTAGGCTTTTACACCGTCATTATTGACAAACCCCTTGTATTTGTCAAACGATTTTTGGGGCTTTAGGCTCCCTTTCGTATCCAACAACAGTCTTAGAATTATCTTGAGAATGGGGCATGAAAACCTTATATTTAATGTCTTAGAATTTCGATAATTGAGATTCTTTGGTCGTTCCACTTTCTACGACTTCCCTCAGGACAGTTCCTTCAGAACGACAAAAAAATAATTTAACATTTTGTGTAAGGAAGGAGAAAAGGGGTAGTGGAGAAATGGAAAAGAGAAGAATTAACCGAAAAAATCATAAATGCTTGTATTAACGTTCACAAGGAATTAGGTCCTGGATTTTTAGAAAGCATATATCACAATGCCTTAAAGATCGAACTTGAAAGACAGAAGCTCGCCTTCGAATCGGAGAAAGAGATCGAAGTTAAATATCTCGACATTATAGTTGGAATTCATAGAATTGATTTGTTAGTCGAAGATGAAATTGTGGTAGAACTCAAAACAGTAGAAGATTTAAGCAAAAAATATTATGCACAGGTAAGGTAATATCTAAAGGCAATGAAAAAAGAAATAGGATTGTTAGTGAATTTTGCTGATTTTACGATTGATGTAAGGAGGGTGGAGTCAGAGAGGAGAAGAGATTAATGCGAAAAGGGAAAAAATTGTTTTTATAGTAAACTCAGAATCTTTCGAAAATGGGTTTTATTTTTTTTCTCCATTTCCCCCTTTTCTCCATTTCCCCTTTAATTTTATTTACTATGAAAAAGTCTATTATTGCCCGTGGTATACGGGTGAATAATTTAAAAAATATCGATATTGAAATCCCCCATAAAAAACTGGTGGTGGTCACCGGGGTCAGCGGA
>Ga0209323_10000543_pt1 | contig 24345 bp, 17 predicted proteins | sample Rifsed19ft2_FD_184014 | JGI IMG/M metagenome (GOLD analysis project Ga0209323, IMG submission 184014) | Soil microbial communities from Rifle, Colorado, USA - sediment 19ft 2 (version 2) | ecosystem: Environmental > Terrestrial > Deep subsurface > Rock core/Sediment | place: Rifle, Colorado...
TTTTCAAGATTTTCATCTGATACTTTTTGCCCTCGTAATGTGCGAAAAAGTATCGGAAGTTTATCCTCTATCTTTCCTTTTGCCATGATGTCATCGGGAATCTTTCCTGTTTCCGCTGCCGCTAGATCAAAAAATGTATACCAGCCATCCGAACCCTTCTTAATTTTAAGATAGCCGGCATATTCCTCAAGCTTCTCTCTGCTTTGCGGTGGTGGCAGTAAACCCCGTTCTAACTTACTTATATTGCCAGGGTCCAATCCATTTTCGATACAAAACTGTCTAAGCGTTTTTTTAATAGCTATCCTGCTTGCTTTGAAATATTCACCAAATAATTTTTTCTCTTTCATATTGTCCTTCTCCTTTCATGTTGTATTTAATATACAACATTGTAATAAATAAACAACATTTATTCCCCATTTTCATGAGGACAAGTTTCAGGAGCAGGAAGCACATCAAGATTTATTTGATTTTTTACTGATATTCAAATTGCTGATTTCCCGGTATTTCTTCAATCGTACATCCTGTTCAAGCCTGAATTTCAGGGGTTGATGGCCTTTTCGGCATACGGTGGCAAATTCGCACCACTCACACTTCTGAGCATCTTCGGTTGGCGAAATGGGGAATATGCCGTCACGAATATAACTCAACAATTCCTTTACCGTCTCCCAGCATTGTCCCTGATAATTTTTCCAATCGGCATCCTTGATTGTTTTTTCCGGTGCACCCTTTTGCCCCTTTTTATCCTCCATATCCTGTGCAATATAAACAAAGGAGGCATCTTCCAGGCTTGCCTGACCTTGTTGAATACGCCCCTTCCTAATTTCTTCCGATAGTATGCGTTCTGCCATTACAATATAAAAGGGGAGTTGCAATTTTTGACCGCGGATAGCTGGTTTCAACAAATTTTCTTTCGAATATTTTCCAGATTTGTAATCCACCACACGGTAGCTAATGGCATTTTCCATTGATCCCTGTTTAAGGCATACAGGGACAAGCTTCAAATCTATGCGGTCAATCTTTCCTTTAAAAGTTAATTCTGAAGCCTTATCCTGTTTAGAGGATACAGATATTAGCTTGACCAGTTCGTCCTGCGCGCTGAGATGTGCCTTCCTTTCCAGATAGGTAGGAATATAACCCGTTTGTTCGATACGATCCAGATCCCATGTTACAAATTTTGTCAGAAAACCGAGTACCTCATCTTTTTTGTTCTCCCAGAGGATCGGGTATGGGATTGGTATCTGTCGTTCAATATCGGTGAAATATTTTTGTGCAATACCATGCAAAAGTTCAATGGGCTTTATCTCTTTTGCCTTTTTGTAAAAATATCCTTTCTCTATCAAATAACCATAAAAATCCTTTAAAATACCATGATAGAGACTGCCGAGATCCACGGCTGCTATTACATCAATCTTTTCAGGTTCTTCCAGGGACTCCAATTCGAGTACCTTTCCCATAAAAAACTTAAACGGGCAGATACCAAATGACTCCAGGGCAGTAGGACTAATACCATGACATGCCCGCTTTTCCCACCACGGAGACATATCACCGACAATCCCATCATATGCCGTCAATAGATTTTCATGACGCTCTATAAAACCCAAGGCCGATTGTGAACGAGCAAAGGGAACCGGGTTGATCCCAAGTGCCATCATAAATGAGGCGGGGTCTATTTTATCGAAAGACATCCGAATCCCTGCTTCCTTGGGAGTAAGCAAGGAGATTTCTTTCCCAAAAAGTTTGTCTCTAATCCCACGGGGTACATAAATACTATGAGTTTGATAATCATTCCTCGTTGTGGATGTGTTTTTAACCTTTTGAAGAATATCCATAAGGTAATGTGACTGAACCTTCGGTTTTCCCGCTTCATCAGAACGTTCATAGAGGAGATAAAGCCGTTCCCGTGCAGCATTCAACAGAAAATAAAAGAGCAATCGTTCTTCTTCAAAGCCTCTCAGCTTTTCTGGAATAAGATTTCCCAGCACCTCAGAGAGCCTGCGGCGGACATGGTCCCTCATAAACGGTTCTTCGGAAATAGCGCGTGGAAACACCTTTTCGTTAAGACCTAAAATAAACAAGGCGCGGAATGGGATACCCCGAGCCGACATGGCATCCAGCACCTTCACCCCCCTGCCGTTCTCCATACCCACGGGCAAACCTTCCTGCCGGCATGCATCCAGAAAGGTATCCACGAATTGATCCTGAGTTACTTCTTCATTCAAACAGTCCAGGGTACAAAGTGTATGGAGTAATTCCCATATTTTACTTGTTATCAATTGGTCTCTTTTTTGGTCATCAGGACTCATACCTTCAGAGGGAATGTTGATATAGCTCTGGAGAAAATGAGCTATACTGCGACTCATAGCCGCCCACGATGCCTTTTCAGGAAGAGAAGATAAGTCAGTTGATAATTTAAGAAGAGTTTTCTCAAGAAATTCAATTTGATTTGCTGGGATACGGAGGTGACTCCCTGTTTCTTCATCGTCTGAAAACAGACATTTAACCCCCTCTTTATCCCCCCCTTGCGAAGGGGGGGTAGTTCTGTTCTCTTTTGGTAACAGTTCCCCCCCTCCCCGAACCCCTCCCACCAGGGGCGGGGAATACTCATTGTTCCCTTCTATTCCTCCCCCTGTCCCCCTCACTGAGGGGGAGAAAGGGGGAGGGGGAAGGTTTAGGTGGGGGTGAACTGTTACCTTTTTTGTGACACCTTTTGACATATTTGCTGAATTATCCAAGTCCAGCGTCTCCTCTGTCATGGATTTCGCTTGTTCAAGCCTTGATAACCAGCACTCAATACCACCACGAATGCCCAATCTCCGGCTCAGGATATCCCAGAGATCAGGGCGTGGAGTAATTTCTTTATGATCAGACGCAGGCATCTTGAAATAAGGCGAATTCAGCAATTCAACGACTATAGGTCTATAATAATCTTCCCGCTTCAAGAGGAGTATTTGACGAATGACCTTTACCAGTGGATATCTTTCCAACGGCTCGTGTGTGCTGGTTGTAAACGGAATATAGTTTTCCTGAAATATTTTGCTGATGGCATCGGTGTAAGGTTCAAGCGTCCTTGCAACCACTCCAATTTCTTCCATCTTATAACCTGCTTCCGCCAATTGAAGTATCTCCTTAGCGACAGTCCATACCTCGTCCCTTTTGCCTGAGGCGTTAATAATGTAAACATTCGCCAAGTATTGGATATTATCTGAATTCTGGATGGTTCGGCTTTGCTCACCACAGGTTTCAGATGGTTCGACTTCGCTCACCACAAGTTTTGGATCCCCGATCTGAGTCGAGGACGAGTTTTGGATTTCACCCTGAAATTCACGCACATGAGCATTATCTTCTACTTGGGAATTCATAAGGCAAGAAAATCCTGTAACTGGTGGTAGTTCCTCTACATCACGTGCCAGCCCCAATACAAATGACTCAAAAAAGGGTTTTACATATCCAAAGGATGGATGTTTCTTTTGGTAAGGCAGAAATAGTACTGCAGGATAAGACTTAAAAATCTCTCCAAAAAAATCCAGTTCGACACCGGTAAGATCATAGAACCCATACGCCAGAATATATTTAAAGTTTTTAAGAAATTTTGAATCCTGCACACATGAAGTAGCCAGATGATAAACATCGGCATAATGGGATATATTTAAGCTCCCTAATTTTTGCTTGAACAGATCGTACAGATTGATTACTCCGTTGAGTTTCTGTACCTCAGCGCCCTCGACAAAACCTTCCTTAATCGCCTCCTTTACACTATCGATATGAACATTTGCGTCAGCAAGGTCTTGTATAACCTGATAGAGAGACCTGGCAAGCGCTGGCAGAGACTGTACGTTCTTATAGAGAGGTTCAAAGTGTGTATGCTGCTTCAATAATCCTGCAATAAGGTATTCATACACAGCCGCCTGCCGGACGATTTTGCCAACATCCGCTCCAGATCGTCTGCATATCTCGCTTGCAAAGACATAGAAGTTCATAAAGGAAATATTCATAAAACCCGCCTCTGTATCTGTATATGTCGAACCAGGAGTGGCGTCTTGTCCCATGACCAGGCGTTCCTGAAGCCGATTCAGCATCCAGTTTGTGGGTGCAACAACAGCAACTGGAGTAAGTGGATCATCCTTTTTTAGTGCTTGGATGGTATTTACAAACGAGTCTTCGAGGGATGGGTGATATTGTCCGATCTTAACAGAGAGCATTTATTAACCTAAAATATCAAAAAATCTTTATGGATGTTTTATGTTTCGCAAGATATTAAACCTCCAACTTCAAAATTATATCAAATTATGATAATATCTGGAAAATATATTACTAGAGAAATTTTCTTTCAATTTTATTATAATCGCTGGGGTTTAAACCCTACAAGACGTTTTTTATTACTCGAATTTTGATAAAATTTCGTGGAGAAATTTTATATGGAAGCATTTTTATTGGCCTTGATTACTGCATTTATTTGGGGATTCGTACCATTCCTAGAAAAGATTGGACTCTCATCTATTGAACCCACAGCCGCATACCTGGTCAGATGTTCGGGGGTTGTGATAGGCGCGGTAATGGTTATTTGCTTTTACAGCCCATTCCCATCCATTGGAAAGATGGGGATCAAACCCATCTTTTTCCTTGTCCTTGCAGGCGTTTTGGCGGGCTTTGTAGCACAACTGGTATTTTACAAGGCACTCAAGGCGGGCGAGATATCCCGCATTATTCCCATCACAAGCTGTTACCCGCTATTCACATTTCTTCTAGGCTGGTTATTTCTTGGCGAGGAAGTTACCCTGTCTAAGGTAATAGGCATGCTGCTTATTTTAGGCGGCATATTCCTTCTAAAATAGATCATTTCCCTTCTTGTGTCATACGAGGACAGCTTTTACCTATAAGTTTCTGGAAACTTTTCTGTATAATTCTAAAACAATTAAATATTTAACTAAATTATTTTTTAAATCTGCCGATATTATTTATGGGTTGTTATCTCTATTCTTATGCCCATACTTTCGCATAGTGCAATCGCAATCTTCAGATGTGTCCCTTCTGTATACCCGGAAACTTTTAATGGTATACCAGATTAATGCAACAACTCTCATTATTCTTTGGCAGTAAGTACCTCTAGACTTTATCGTGATAATCATGTACGTTTTAAACATTGGCTTGTATCCATAACATGAGATTCCCGATAAAGGATAGTCCCAGGCAATCAGCGCACGCACAGCAAAGGAACCTTACCAAGTAATACAAAAGAAAGCCTTACTGCTGAAGAACTTTGAAGAAAGAGTTTTTCGGCAGTAAGGCTTTTTGTTTCTATTTCCTGCTACTATCCAAGGAGTTCAATCTGCCCACTTCGTATTACTTTTGTACAAATATGGAAGGTTTGGTAAGACAATGGCTACTGGTGACAGAAAAAATAGTACCACTATCTGGTCATACTTTGGGAAATGTTTTTTCCTGCACAGGAGCTTTCTTCTCTTAATTACCCCTTTTTTCCTATTTCTTCATACCGTAGGCGAAGTAACCGCAGCAACATTCCAGATGCAAACCGGATATTATATAGGAACAGGCTCTAACCTGTCTATTACAGGGCTTGGATTTCAGCCAGATCTTGTTATCGTAAAGGCAGACACGAATGCAGGTGTCGGCGCTGTATGGAAATCATCTGCGATGTCCTCTGATAATACCGCATATTTTACTTTAACCGCTAATAATACTGCATCTCAAATTACCTTAAATGCCGACGGCTTTACCGTAAGTTCCAGCGCAAATGTGAATGCCGTTGGCGTTCGGTGGACATGGATTGCCTTTGGCGGCTCAGACAATTCGAGTTCCGGTACGTTTTATGTCGGTAGTTACACAGGAAATGGTGGCATATCTCAATCCATCACCTCTGTTGGTTTTCAGCCTGACCTGGTGCTGGTCAAAGCAGAAACTGCTCAAAGCGCCGTATGGCGTTCCTCCGCAATGGGAGATAACGTTGGACAATATTTTACCAATATCGCACAAAGTACAAATGGTTCGGTCTTTAAGACCTTAGATTCAACTGGCTTTACAGTAGGCAATGCCAGCCAGGTCAATACGAATGGCCTGGTATACCAGTATGTTATTTTTAAGAGTGTAACTGGCGCTATGAGCGCGGGGTCATATACCGGGAACGAGGTTGATAACAGAAGTATTACGGGTGTTGGTTTCACACCTGATTTTGTCTTCATAAAAAATGCTACATCAGCCCTGGATGCCGTGTACAACCATACAGAATCATACGAAGACTATTCAAGTTTCTTTAGTGATGCGGCAAATGCGGTAAACCACATCCAGTTACTTCAATCAGATGGATTTCAGATTGGTAACAGTTCTAACGTAAATGTTTCCAACGGTACAATTTACTGGGCTGCGTTTGGCGGGGCTGTTGACCCGACACCAAGCGGATCATTCAAGATGGCAATGGGTTCTTATTCCGGTAACGGCACAAGCCAGTCTATTACGGGATTGAATTTTGCACCCGATCTGGTAATAATTAAACATACCGACCAGGCAACCGATCAGTATGCTGTCTTTCGTACACGTCTGATGGTTGGTACAAACGCCACTGCCTACTTAGCAGTCGCAACCGCAGATTTTGCAAGTGGAATCACATCGCTGGATAGTGATGGATTCACCGTTGGCGCCCACACAACGGTAAATACATCCGGCGATACGTATTATTGGGAGGCATTTGGTAATGCCTTTAATCCCCTTACGAATTCAGGGGCGGCAAACTTTGCAATTGGCGCCTATACGGCAAATGAAATTGACAGTCGAAATATTTCCCGGATTGGATTTCAGCCGGATTTAGTCGCAACCAAAAGAAGTGGCGCTAATGTTGGCGCCTGGCGCACATCGGTATTAAGCGGAGACCTTTCCAGCTTTTTTGGTGCAACTGCTGAATCGGCTGATAATATACAAGCGTTAAATGCCCATGGGTTTCAATTAGGCCTGGCCGATCAGGTATCTGTAGCTGGAGCGCTCTATTGGTGGTTCGCGTTCAAAAGCAGCTCTAATTTTAGTGTTAATTCCTATTCCGGCACTGGTGCCGCACAAAATATTACAACAGTTGATTTCCAGCCAGATATGGTGTGGATAAAGAGGGCAACTGCCGTAACCGGCGTCTTTCGGTCGAGTTCTTTAACTGGTAACAGCACTCAATATTTTGCGAATGTAGCCAATGTTTCAGATCGTATTACAGGTTTTCTTTCCAATGGTTTTTCCGTTGGCGGATCACAAACGGAAACCAATGTAAGCGGCGGTACGTATCGTTACGCGGCATGGAAAATCCCTTCTACGCTGACTATTACCGCCACCGATGCAAACGCTTCGGAGTCCGGACTAGACACAGGCATCTTCACCATTACGCGTTCCAGCGAGAATATTACATCCGCACTCACCGTGAACTACACGGTGAGTGGCAGCGCTACCAGTGGGAGTGATTATAATTCCATCGGTAGCAGCGTTACGATACCGTCGAATTCCACCTATACTACCATAACTGTTACCCCAATAGACGATGCCACAGACGAGCCCCCTGAAACGGTAATTGTGACCTTGGGTACAAGCAGTGACTACATTACGGGAACACCTAACAGCGCAACCGTCACCATTGCCGATGACGATCCACCCGCAATAACCATTTCATCCACCGATTCCAATGCCTCAGAGGCAGGACCAGACAATGGGGCTTTTACCATCGCCCGCACCAGCGGGGATACTTCATCCGATCTGACGGTAAACTACACCATGAGCGGTACAGCAGTCGGCGGGAGTGATTACAATTCCATCGGCAATAGCGTGACCATTGCGGCAAACTCTACAACCGCTTCTGTCACTATTACTCCAACAGCGGACGGGATGAATGAATCAACTGAAACAGTCATGGTAACAGTTGCAGCGGGCGTTGGATACACGATAAGCACTCCTGACAGCGCAACGGTTAACATTACCGACAATAGTTTTATACCAAACGTCCAGTTTACCGCTTCGTCGCAAGGCGCAACGGAAGCTGTCGGCCCATTGACGATTACTGCACAGCTTTCTGCCGTATCAGGCCTGGATGTAACCATACCTTTTACGGTAACCGGAACCGCTGTCAGCAGTGATGATTTTACGATCACAACAAGCCCGGTGACTATAGCTGCAGGATCTACTACGGCAACAATCACGGTTACCGTTGTAGATGATACGTCTGACGAAAATGATGAAACCGTCATCATAAGCATGGGCACGCCAACGAATGCGACTGCAATATCTCCTGCTGAACACACTATAACTATAAATGACGATGACCTTCCGCAGCCGATTGAGGTACCTACACCGGCTAAAGAAGTTTTCTCTATATCTTCAACAAACCCGTCTGATCAGGCAACCAGTGCGTCACCAGATACTACGGTAACCGCTACGTTTTCGATGCTGATAAACGGACAAACTCCTACAACGGATACTTTCTCAATAACCGGAAATGGTGTGAAGGTGCCTGGCAGTGTGATTACCGAAGGTGATACGATAATATTTACGCCATCTGCAAGCCTTAATTATGACACAACGTATACTGCAACAATCACAAAGGGTATTCAGGCGGCAAATTATTCCGGAACAACACTGGACTCGGAGTATTCATGGAGCTTTACGACGTTAAAATTTCAACCACCAACTGCATCAACAGAATCGGCAACGAACGTAACGTCAAGTTCTGCAAAGTTGAATGGAATCGTCAATGCAAACGGTTTGTCAACTACCGTATGGTTCGAATACGGGACAACCAGCGGGGCATACGATAGTTTATCATCTACCCAAAGTGTAAATGGTTTGGCTGATAAAACCGTCTCTACTGATATAAGCGGATTATCTGCCGGAACTACGCACTATTACAGAGTTGCTGCAAAGAACAGCGCAGGGACTACCTATGGGGAGGAAATGTCGTTTACCACGACAGACACAACTGCTCCAAACTGTTCTATAGACATTAACGACGGAGACGCATACACCAACACGACATCAGTTACCTTATCCTTTTCTGCCTCTGACGATGTAGGGGTGATGGGTTATCTCGTTTCTTCCGGTTCGTCCAGACCATCAGCAGACAATCCGAAGTGGTCATCCACAACTTCCAACAAAAATTTCACCGCAAGCATTTCCTATACTTTAAGGGGCGACGACGGCAATAAGACTGTCTATGTTTGGTATAAAGATAGTGCAGGAAACATTTCAGATTTTTCGAGTGATTCTATCGTTCTTGACACAACTGTTCCAGCCGTGACTATCAATGACTCTTCCTTTACCGTTTTGAATAATACGATGTGTATGAGTATGGACGGTACTTCGTATGATTCGCTGAGCGGCGTCTCTTGTGTGACGTGGGAAAATAATCTGTGGGGAAATGGCACTGCAAGCGGAACAACCACGTGGTCTATTTCTGACGTTGACTTATCGAGCGGTGAAAATGTAATTACGATAACGGCTACGGATGCCGCAGGTAATGCAGGAACCGATACGATTACCGTAACGTATAGCGCTGGCATCCCTTCTTCTCCAACGCCGGACACCACTCCCGCACCGGATTCAACACCGAAGCCGTCTCCTGAAGAGACCCCTTCACCACTTCCGTCGCCGACACACCATCAGGAAAAAGAGGGTTTGATCTTTGGATTTGTTTATAGTGTGGATGAAGAACCTCTACAAGATGTTGAAATAATCATTGCGAGCAATGGTTTCTCAAATAGCGTCCATACCAATGAAGAAGGTTACTATGAGTTCGAAAATGTTACTGCTGGCAATTACACCTGCACATACAAAAAAGAAGGTTACAAAACCCGGACGCGGGACATAAGCTACAGCGGAGGCGATCAACTTGAGCTTGGAGTAATTATGTTAGACACCATCGAAAAAAGCAGTATCTCTGGTTATTTGGTAGACACTCGATATGAGCCCATTGGCGGGGTAAAAATCAGACTTGAGGGAATACGACAGGTTTTAAAGGCGACGACTCGTAATACCAATGGCTTTTTCGAATTTGAGGATTTGGAAGCCGGCACCTATAAAATCTTTGCAAGAAAAAAAGGCTACAAGAGGATCAAAAAGACCATATTGCTAGAAGAAGGAGAAGGGAAAGAATTGGGCATCTCCATGAAAAAAAGCAAGCAGTAGGTCATTCCTTGATTCAGATGAGAATTTAACTGCTGGTTCAGATTTTAACAATAACGAAAAGTATCAATTTAGTTATTTAATCTTCAAAAAGTTTTCTCCTGTTAGGCCGATATTTTTTGCTATCTGACGTAAGAGAATTGGCGAGATGTCTCTGCCTGCATGGAATGGAACGGTAGTACAACGACCATCTGAATGTCGATACTGTTTATGAGATACTTTTTGACGAACTTCAACAAAACCCAACTTCTCCAGGATTGCCACAACTTCACGAGGTTTAAAACTGGATGATTTCCCATTTTAGACCAAGGTTACAGTCTGTATACCAACAAACTCTGTTTCCAACTTTTGTTCACCATCTTCCAGGAGTAGTTCAATAACCTCTTTGAGATTCCGATTCAACTCGTCAAGAGTCTCTGCTTGAGCATGGGCACCAGAAAACCCAGGAACATAGCCTACATACAAACCAGTATCAGGACACTTTTCAACAATCGCTGTATAGGTTTTCACAGATGAGCACCTCCTTTAGTTAATCAAGTCGTTATATTTGTATCACATCTATCAGCTAAATGTTAAATTTAAAGTTTTGCTTTCTTTACCACTTTCTTATACCCTTTGTTAAGTTTTCATTCATCTTAAAAGCGCTTTGTTAACTTTACGCATGCCCTATCAACTCCTCCTTCATGTACACCTTGTATAACTGGCTGTATAGGCCGCCCTTCCGTAACAATTCCTCGTGACTACCCTCTTCCACCTTCTCACCCTTGTTTAACACGATAATCCTGTCACAGTGAAGAATGGTGGACAATCGATGGGCAATGATGATGGACGTCCTACCCTGTGTGACCTTTTGAATGGCATTCTGTATTAAGACTTCTGAGATGGGATCCATGCTGGCGGTTGCCTCGTCAAGGATCATAACCCGTGGGTCGTAGATGATGATCCGTGAAAGCGAAATGAATTGCCGTTCACCCACAGAGAGATTTGCCCCTCGTTCGGCAATTTCCATATCGAGTCCACCGGGCATGCGGTCTATAAAGGGCATTAAGCCTAATGACTCAATAGTCTCCAATACCTGCACATCAGATAGAGGATTGAAGAGGGTAATATTGTCCCGTAATGTGCCAGCAAATAAAAAGACGTCCTGACTGACCAATCCGATAACGTAGCGTAATCCAATCTTCTCCATTTTCCGAATGTCAATCTGGTCAAGCCATATCGTACCCCTCTGGATTTCATAGAGACGCGTCAGTACACTTGCAATCGATGTCTTTCCACTGCCTGTCACACCCACCAATGCGGCGGATTGCCCGGTCTCTATCTGAAAGGAGATGTCTTTTAGTACATAATCACTGCCGTTGTAAGTGAACCAGACATTTTCAAATTTTATCGCGCCTTTAAAATCTTTTACAGAAACTTCTTTTACTGGGTTGGGGATTATGTAATCAACCTCTGGTTGCTCTTTCATAAGCCCAAATACCCGCTCTGAAGACGCCATTGCGCCTTGAAAGATATTGTATTTTTCCACAATATCGCGAATGGGGTCAAACAAGTCGTGAACATACGTCAGAAATGCCACCAAAACACCCAGGGTGAGAAAACCGTGCATATACCTTATTGCGCCATACCAGAGCACCAAACCAATTGCCAATGCGCTTACCATGTTAATCGCCGGCTGGAATACGGCAAAATAACGGATGTATTTGACCTGCTCTTTCAAGTAGTCGTCATTAATCTCGTCAAATTTATCATAATTCTTTTTCTCCCGATTAAAAAGCTGGATAACCTTCATGCCGGTGATGTTTTCGTTGAGATAGGCGTTGATACATGCCAGCTTGCGCCGTATCTCCCGAAACGAGTTCTTCATGCGGTTACCGAACCAGAGGGCAATTACTACAATAATTGGAAATACCGAAAGGGTGATAAGGGCAAGCTTCACGTTTAATATAAACATGGCCACGAATATCCCAACGATGATGAAGACGTCACCGATTACCACAATGACACCGGCAGAAAAGAGTTCTCCTATAGCCGCAATATCATTGGTCAGGCGTGTAACAATCCTCCCAACAGGATTTTTGTCAAAAAAAGATAAGGGAAGAGACTGGATGTGATTGAAGAGCGCCATGCGCATGTCCAGCATCACCTTCTGCCCGATGGCCTGGATATTATAGCTCTGTGCTATTACCAGTAATAACCGTACTGTTTGGATACCCAGGAGTGCAAATGCCATTTTATATATTACTTGCTTGTCCCCCTTGCTGATGCCGTGATCAATAGCGTATCCAAAGAGATAGGGACACAGCAAAAACAAAACGGTGGTGATGAGCACCATAAAGATGGACAACAGGCCTGATGCCTTATAGCGAAGGACATAAGACAGCAGTTTTCTTATAACCGTCGTATCGTATGACTTGCCCGATAAAACGTCTTCACTAAAATATTCTTCTTTTTCCATAATGTTACCTTACACAACTCGGGTTATGCGTTATGAAGATGGGAAATTGGGAGGTTGGGAACTTGGGAAACAAAAGGTATCTGCTTTTATATCCATGGTATTTAGCATGGCCAATATTTGCTCATACTCAGTGTAAAGTCTCTCATAAGTCTCTTTATCCATATAATTACAGGCATTACAAAATTCTAACCATGTTTGTGTTTCTGAAGCCTCCTGCATGGCATCGGTTAACTTATTTTTAAAGACTGCTTTGTATCTTCTTTTTCGCCACGATTCTGCAAGATTCGAACAAACTGAGCGTGAAGAGCGTCTAACTTGGTCTGTTAGTGAATATTTTTCCTCGGATGGAAACGTTTTTGTAATCTGAAAGATTTCCATAGCACTTGTAAAAGCCAATTTATATACTTCTAAATCTCTAACACTTTCTATCTTCATGTTCTACCTCCCATGTTCTCAACTTCCCATCTTCTCAACCTCTGTTACATAACTATCCCAATTTTTCTTCCAGCACTTCTTTCGTATACAAGGATGTGTACAGTCCATTGATTTTGATAAGCTGTTCGTGCGTGCCTTTTTCGACGATCATACCATCTTGCATAACCACAATCATGTCAAAGTTTCTTACAGCAGGCAGCCGATGGGTCACGACCAGCATGGTTCTCCCAGGAAATTTTTGCAAAATATTTTTAATAATAATTTCTTCTACCCGTGCGTCTACGGCAGAAAGGCAATCGTCCAGGATGATAATGTTTGGATTAAGAGCCAGCGCCCGTGCAATGGTGATCCTCTGCTTTTGCCCACCCGACAGATTGATCCCCCGCTCACCCAGATAGCTTTCATACTGGTAGGGAAGTTCCTGAATTTCCGATTCAATTCCGGCCATGCGGGCAAGCTCCTCGACGCTATTGCTGCCATCTGCTGTTTCTACTCCAAACAACAGATTATCTGTTATCTTCTCTGAAAATAAGAATGTATCCTGAGGGACATAGCCAATGTGCTTTCGTAAATCCTTGATGTCTATCGTACTAATATCAACACCGTCTATAAAGAGACACCGGTCGCTTACAGGAATCATGCGTGAAAGCATACTCGCTAAAGTCGATTTCCCGCTTCCTATCGGACCTACAATGGCGACACGTTGTCCTGCAACAATTTTTAGGGTTATACCTTTTAATATCCATTCCTTTTGGTTATCATACTGAAAATTTACGTCTCTGAATTCGATCTCGCCCTTAGGAATAAATTGTTGAACTGCATTATCCTTTGAAATGATCTCTGACCTTTCATCCATCACCTCGTCAATGCGTTTCATGGAGGCGTTGCCGCGCTGCAAAAGGGATAAACACCAGCCAATGGCAGTCATAGGCCAGACCATCATGGAGATATACCGCTGAAAGGCAACGAGCGTACCCAATGTAATAGCGCCCTCAAGTACCATCTTCCCACCCATGAAAAGCAATAGAATGACTCCCATATAAGTAATATACTCGAACACCGGCCCCAGGAGCGATTGCGGGATGGCAAGTTTAAGATTTTTCTTCATAAAATCCTTGCACAAATCTCCTAATAACCTTTCTTCTTGTCTGGACATATTAAAGGACTTTACAATACGAATACCCGATGTATTTTCCTGCACCTTCTCGCTGATCCTTGAAAATTGTTCCTGAACGTCACGGAACCGCTTATCGATAACATCCTTGATTTTATAAGCAATATACGGCGTTAGCGGCATCAACAGAAATGTATACAAGGACAGCTTTGGGGATAGATAGATAATGATCGGGGGCACTACAAAAAAATAAAATATGGCGTCCAATCCGATCAGCAACCCGGGCCCCACAGCCATGCGGACAGCGCCAATATCGTTTGTAGCCCTTGACATGAGGTCGCCCGTCTTGTATTTCTGAAAAAATTTCTGCGAGAGAGTTTCAATATGCCCGAAGAAGGCCATGCGTAGGTCATAATCGCATCGAAATGACGTCCCAATAAAATGTATCCGCCAAAGATATCTACAGACACCCTGAAATAAACTCACCAGGATAAAAAGGCCGGAGAGGACTGCTATCTTCGAGAGATTCACCTCATTCGAAAAAATATCTATCGCCTTTTTGATAATGAGCGGTGGAAAGATATTGATGATATCTACGGCAATCAGCGACAAAGTACCGATAATGAAGTACCGCTTATACTTCTTGATAAAAACCCTGTAGACAAGACTCTTTTCCCAAAACTCCCTTATCTTTTTAAATCCCATCTTTATTTCTTCAAAAATTATCTCTGTATTTTCATGAATTTGTTTATACAATAGGAATCTATAAATACTACTCAAAGTAGTTAATTTATCACATTTATCTGGTAATGTATAAAAAATTACATAAGTAAATTTCTTTTTAAATAAATACTAATTATTGAGGTTTTTGTTGATATGGAAAAGAGTGTCTTGAGAGAAACAGTCTATGCATTTAATAATAACGATATCGTTGCCACGTATGATTTCGATATGGACGTGTGGCATCCGAATCGCGCAAAAATGGCATCAATAGTATGCGAGATATTACCCTTTCATAAGGATGGAAATTTAAAATTCCTGGACTTAGGCGTTGGAACTGGATACCTGTCTCGCAGGATCATCGAAGCATTTCCTCATGCAACGATTCTCGCTATAGATGCCGCAGAGCTTATGATAGAAAAGGCCCGAATAAGGCTTCAGGATCATCTCAAACAGGTCACATTCAAACTCTCCACTTTCCAGGAACTGCCGGACAAAGAAAGTACACTTTCCAACCTGGATGCCGTAATTTCCTCCTTTGCCCTCCACCATTTATACAGAGAAGAAAAACTAATCCTCTTTAAATATATCCGCTCGATATTGAAACCTAACGGCTGGTTTATAAATTGTGACATCTTTAAGACCTCTGATGCCGTGCTTGAGGCACGATTCCGATATTTACACCACCTGGGAATACAACAGAGGATAAAAAGGATTAAGGACATAGAGACACCCCTTGACCAAATCTCATCAGAACTGGCAGAGAAGGAGAAAAAGGACGGCGATCATCCCTTATTCGTTACCGAAGACCTTCAGATCCTTACAGATGCCGGATTCAGGACAGCAGAGTGTTTTTGGAAAGAATACCGGGAAGCGGTGTATGGTGGGATAAAATGATTCGTCTAAATAATGTAAGCCTCGCTTTTGGCAGCAGGGCTATTTTCGATAATGTTTCTCTGCACATCCGAAGGAACGACAGGATCGGCTTAATCGGCCCCAACGGAACGGGTAAATCCACACTCTTCAAACTCATTTGCCGCTTAACCGAACCCGGTGAAGGCGATCTTGTTTTTGCCAAAGATACCAGTATTGGATACCTCCCCCAGGAAGGTTTTGTCTTTAAGAAAAAAACCATCTTCGAGGAAGCCAGTTCGGCATTTGACAACGTTCTCCACCTGAAAAGTCAGATTGATAAGATTCATACTAAGTTGGAGGATCAATCCATTCAGGGTGAAGACCATGAACTGCTCCTGGACCAATACGCACACCTGCAACATCAATTTGAAGTTGTCAATGGCGCGAAGGTCGATAAAGAGACGGGCAAGGTTTTGAAAGGGATGGGATTTAAAGAATCGGATTTCGAAAAGAACATCGATACATTCAGCGGCGGATGGCAAATGCGAGTCGCCCTTTCCAGACTGTTACTCCAGGATCCCAACCTCCTCCTCCTGGATGAACCAACAAACCACCTGGATATCGATTCTATCCTTTGGTTAGAAGATTACCTCAGAGGGTATAAAGGCGGACTTATTATCATTTCACACGATCGGACATTTCTTGACCGGAACATTACCAAGGTTTGGGAAGTAGAAAAAGGAAAGATTTATGAGTACTATGGCAATTATTCCTTTTATGAGGCCGAAAAAGAAAACCGGGCAGATATGCAAACGGCACGCTATGTCAACCAGCAGAAAAAAATTAAAGAAGTGGAACGCTTTATTGAACGATTCCGGGCAAAGAATACAAAGGCATCCCAGGTGCAGAGCCGAATCCTCATGCTCGGAAAGATGGAAAAGGAAGAATTGCCTGAAAATACCACAAAACAGGTTAAATTCAAATTCCGCGCATCAAAACAAAGCGGCGTAACCGTCCTGGATGTAAAAGACGTTTCGCATGAATACGACGGACGTTTGATCTTTCACGATATTTGCCTTTCGATAGAACGGGGAGAAAGAGTTGCACTCGTAGGACAAAACGGGTCGGGAAAGTCCACGTTATCACGCATCATAGCCGGTCTGGAACAGCCGCATTCAGGCACTATCAAGATGGGGCACAATGTCCTTTTTGATTATTTTGCCCAAGAGCATGCTGAAAAATTAAATAGCGGCAATACGTTATTGCAGGAAGTCGAATCGGTCGCTCCATTTTCCATGATTCCTCAAGTCAGACACATATTAGGGGCCTTTCTGTTTTCTGGTGATGATGCCTTCAAGACCGTCCGCGTCCTGAGCGGCGGCGAGAAGTCGCGTCTGTCCCTTGCCAAGATGCTTCTAAAGCCCACGAATTTTTTAATCCTTGACGAACCCACAAACCATATTGATATTACCACCAAGCGGATTCTCAAGGATGCCTTATTGGAATATACAGGAAGTGTGTTGATCGTATCTCATGACAGAGATTTTCTGGATGGTCTGGTCTCCAAGGTTTATGAACTGCGAAATGGTAACATCCACGTCCACCTGGGAGGTTTTGGAGATTTTCTTGAAATGAAGGCAGCAACTTTACACGGAAATACCACAGAAGTCAAAACGAACGGAACATCTCTTCCGAGACAGGAAGAGGGCAGTTCACAGAAGCAACAATACTTGCTGAAAAAAGAGATGAACGCCAGGAGACGCAAGCTCACAAAAGAGATTCAAAACATCGAGGAAAAGATTGCCTCATTGGAAACCCAAAAGAAGGAACTGGATTCTATCCTTTTGGACCCCGCACTTTATAATAACAGGGAAAAATCTGTCGAAATCAACAAGCAGCACAAAACTATTATTCAGGAATTAAGTGCCCTGTATAATGGGTGGGATACCACCAACACTGAATTGGAATCCATAAACGACAACCAATTCGACCCTGTATAAATTGAACTGTTTTTTTTCGACAGGATGAACAGGATTTTGTGGCCTCGCGCTTTCCTTTGCCCTTACTTCGCGGGTTCACCGTTTGCAACGTGAACCCACCTTTTAGAACCACGCTCAACGCTCATGTTAACTCTGGGGTTGAAGAAACGGTGACAAGTTGCATGTCCTCACATTTTTCCAAATGAGGGGTTCAGGTTACAAACCAGAACCCGCGCGGGAGGTGACCCCTCATTTCTCGCTGCCTTATTTCTTATTATGAGGTAGCTGTATAAACCAGCACTTCTTTTTCCAATCGGTCTTGTAATCGATCCTTTTCTATCTCTAAATCATAGTGTGCCTGCAAATTCATCCAAAACCGCTCTGATAGACCAAAATAGCGCGATAGCCGTAATGCCGTATCCGGAGTAATAGCTCGCTTGCCCAAGACGATTTCATTGATCCGTCGGGCCGGAACGTTTATCTCCTTCGCTAGGCGGTACTGGCTAAGCCCCAACGGTTTAAGAAATTCCTCTAATAGAATTTCACCAGGATGGATTGGCGGTAATCTTTCTTTGCTCATAAACCTACCCATGATAATCAAATCTTTATCGTTGAAGAATGATGTCATTTTGAAAGATTCGATCCCTTCCTTGCAATTGCCAGTCCGCGTTGATGCTGTTGTTATACGTTGCGCTCATGATGAGTTTCAACCAAAAACACCGCCAGCGTTGATGCCGCACCAACTGCGAGTCTGGCATGTCTGGCCCCTAGGCCTTTCGATCTTGCATCTTTGCCGTGGCCTGTCCCGTAACTGTTGCGAAGCTCAGCGATGCCATTTGTGATAGTTGCGAGATTGCTTAATATCCTCTTAATACTGTCCGAGGCCTTTGCCTCATCGGAAATATCATCGGGTGTTAGTTTTAATTCTTTTGCCGTAAGCTTGACGAGTTTTGGAATGTCCGGGTTACCATCGACCTTGACGTTCCGCTCGGCGAGAATTGTCTTGCATATGGTCTCGATCAATTCCTTTGCAGTTCCAATTGCCAATCCTGGGTCATTCTCGACCGCGCTCTCCATTCGCGTTATTTGGCTTAAGACATAGTCGGTATCCGTTCCGTGAAACCTCTCCTTCAAAGGTTCGACAGAAGAAACTTTACTCAGACGAATCTCCCGAGCCGTAAATATTGTCCGCCCTGCCATTTGAGCCTTTGGAACGATTTCATACCCATCATTCTTGAGTAGAAGGTTGTATGCTTGCCGAAGTCTTTCGACTTCTTCGGGGTCAGTTCTCACAACTGGATGTAGAGTTTCGCAAAGGAAACGGAGGAAGATTTCATCCTCTCCGCGAAGAAGATTGAACCTTGTGTCCGCGAACACCCAAGAATCGTCCCAATCTTGGTTGTTGATTCGGTGTTGCCATATGTCACCATATGCGTCACGGAACCGCCCATCCGTAGACGATAGAGACTTTAGGTCGAATAGGCGGGCAAGAAAATCAGGTTCCTCAAGCCGGCCAGCCCACGCTACGTTTTCAATAACGATGGCGTCGAAAATGTCTCGTCTTGTAGCTTCAGATATCTTCATTCTTTGTCACGCCACAATTCTGGGAACACCATACTTAATCTTAGGAATCTTCACTTTTCTTTTATGGTCCCTTCGAGCTAGGCTTCTGCCGACATAGCATGCTCCTGGGACTACCACACGAGCGATCCTAGCCATAGGGGAATCTTAGCCGTTTTTCAACACTGAGTCAATAATTAAGTATGGTGTCCCCGGAATTCAATTCATGTTTTATTTTTTATTTCTTTCGTTGCTTCTGTTCCTGTTTGAGATTTTGATTTATACAATTCTAGTATGGGTATTTTTGAAGTTTCTAAAATGTATATTTTTGTATTATCTTCACTTAAAAAGAACATGAAATCTCCTCCCAGTCCGAGGTATTTTAGTCTTTTTTGGTCTTGAAATAATTCTTTGTCTTTAAATATTGAAACATTTATATAAAAGCTCTTATATCCTTCAAGTATGCTATGGCTTCGGAATTTTCCATATCCAAATGATAAAGATAAGATTGAAAGAAATATCAATAAAATAAAAAGCTCATAATTAGGAAATGGAATAAGTTTTTTTACTAATTCTACTTTATACTTAAACAACATATAACTGGTAACCGCAGGACATATTATAGAAATAAGGGGCCAAAATACGATCCACATACGCATATATAAAAAATAAGAAATAATAAAAATATTAATTACCATAAAGTAATATTTACATATAAATTCAGTCCATTTCTCTAATTTTTTTAATTTTTCACTTTTTTGTACATTTGGTTCATTACTCCAACGTCCAACGAAATGGCCCGCGATAAAACCTATTATAGCGAAACCAACGGATGTTATAATAGGGTAAATAGCTATCTTGATTACATCCGATATTTTAATATATTCGAGAATATTAATATCGAAAGTTGACCAATAGCCGAACAAATATAACATAGATACCACAAAGCCATAACTTGTAGCAAAATATATAATCTTTAACCATTTTGTTTTAAATTCAAGATTTTCCAAGGTGATAATCTCTGGTATGTTTAATGGGTCTTCTCCCTAATGAGGGAGCGCAAAGGCTCGCATTATAAATAATAAATTATTGATATTTTATATTGCGTTAATACAGCGATTTGTTGAATTTATTTTGTAAATGTAATAATAATAATTTGCTATGTCAATACAATTACAAGGAGAAACATCACAGGAATTACAAATGGTATTATCTCTTCATTATCGTTTATTATCCCCGTCCCAGATGTTTCACAACTATACTGACAATCCCCGCAAGGATCATATAGGTCAGCACGCCGGCAATAAGCGACTTCACAAATCCCCACCTGGGCAACAGAAAGATCAGGCATAAAACATAGATAATCCAGGGCGGCGTCATTAAGAGCAAACCCTTGGCGTAATTTACGGTAGCAATCTGCCCTTCTCCAACTTCAAATCCAATAGTGGATCAGCAAAGCCGGTTGTTAGCGGACATCTGGCATCTGTGGAACTTTCACCCTTTTCTTTGAAACTATTTTTTGGGAAACTTCAGTGAGCCATTCCTTTTCATTTTTTCGCAGTTTTTGAAAAAAGGTATGCAAGTTATAGTCTGCCTGCCTGGCGAGTTCTTCACCTGCTTTTCGGACCTCTTGAACAATCGGATCCTTCCACATATTTTATACCTCCATTAATTCTTCCGGTGTACAAATAACCGGTGTCTTTATACTGAGTTTCTCATTTATCTTCAGGAGCTTCTTGATGATTTCACCATTTGCAAGATGGACACAATTCCAGGTAACAAGATAATCAATATTATGCACAGATGCAACAGCAAGATGGGCTGCATCACGAAGAGCCTTTTTGGGAATACTCAGTTTCTCCATATATATTTGGGCGATCTTCTCAACCTTTTCTGTTAGCGCCAAATAAGGAAAGCCTTTTAGTTTATTTAGTCTTTGTTCGGCGGATTCTTTGTTTCCTGCTGCGGCCTCCTCGACAACAACTTCTGAGATATAAACATCAAATCTTTTAACGGCCTTTGGCCACCATTCCGATGTAATCTGCTGATGAGCAAGGACTATAATGTCGCGGCTGGGCTTGGAAACGTAGTAACTCACCACCGATGTTTCGATATAAATTGATTCTTTCATTAAAGTTTTTCTGGTCCTCATTATCCACGCGCAAAATGTTTTACAACTATACTGACAATCCCTGCAAGGATCATATAGGTCAGCACGCCGGCAATAAGTGACTTCACAAATCCCCACCTGGGCAACAGGAAAATAAGGCATAAAACGTAGATAATCCACGGCGGCGTCATTAAGAGCAGCCCTTTTGCGTAATTCACCGTGGCGGCTTGCCCTGCCTTACCATAAAGAAGGGCAAAGGTGAGTGCGGTCATGGTGGGAAAGGTCGCCACAAAGGCGGCAAGCATGCCCTTCCCTTGCGAACCCAGAAAGGTCACCACACTTACGATTGTGCCGCCGAGTATGAAATGGAGTATGAAGGTCTTGAGTTGCATTGTTTGTAAGAGTTTCACCTCCACCATAATGGGCTGTCCAAAAAGTTTCCACCCATACAATATGGTAGGGGCAATTCATGAATTGCCCCTACAGGTCGCATATATAATTGGTTTTCTTGAACTTTTTAGACAACCACAAGTCTGACAATCTAAAAATAAATGTCTACACGTCCTGAAATTGGAAAACTGAACTATTACCTTTGTTTTTGCCATTTTAAGGTAAAATCATCAATTAATTCCAAACGATCTTTTACGAATTGCTTTCCAAAGGTATCGTCATCAGGTAATCCCTCGGTTAAATCACATTGCAGACCGAGTACTTTACATGTGAGGATTAAATTATCTTTGTCGTCCGTATTTGCAACGATATCTATGAACTGATATGCGGTAATAAGCCCCAGGCACCGGAATCCATCCATAGGTATCTGAGAAGTATCACATGCAGCCTGACCCGTCAAATCAGCCCCACCGCCGCCTGAAACAATATATACAGGTAGTTGCATACTGCCTGTTTGGTCTGTTTTGCAAATCCGCTGATAATTATGTTCATGACCACTGACGACCAATACAATATTATAAGTCGGGTTATTAAAGACCTTCGTGTAACGATCCCGAAACCTCGATGCCTTTGATTTGTTGTCCATCAAATCCAGACACCCATGAAATCCCGTAGAATACGGCGGGTAATGTTCAAAGATAATCTTTGGACCACTAAACTGTTTTAATTCATTCAAAAACCACTGAAACTGTTCTTCGTCGTCAGGCAACGAGGAATTTAATGCTATAAATTTTATCTTTAATCCATCGGCTTCTTTGACAAAAGAATACCAGGACTGCCCGTCTTTCGTTTCGCATAACACCTCTTTTAAATAAGAACTGTATGCGGGATCCAACTTATCACAGATTTCTTCACACAATACCCGACGGCTCCTCATTTTTAACTGTGCATCTGCAATCGAGTTGATCTCCTGATACAATTTTCCTTTTAACATTCCTATGTCGTTCAAAAGGCCGGATTGGGAAGATACCTGCTCTCTGGTTTTATTTACAACACCTATTTTTTTTAACAAGTCCTTTATAATCGCATCCACCTTTTCTCCAAAGATAAGTTCGTGATTACCAATAACGGGATAAAGGGGGATCATTTTATGTAACAGTTCACCCCCTCCCCTAACCCCTCCCACCAGGGGCGGGGAATGCTCATTGTCCCCTTGTATTCCTCCCCCTTGATGGAGGAGGTTTAGGTGGGGGTGGACTGCTACCATTTTGCTTCCCGTATAGTTATTGGTAATTACTTCTAAAAATCTTTCAAATTCGTCACAATAAACCATATCTCCTGAGAATAAGATAAAATCAGGATTCTTCTCCCGTATGACCGCAGCTATCGCATTGTGTTTTATCTGGGGTTTTTCTCTTGTCTTCATATCCCTGCGGGTGTCTCCATAGGCAATAAAATGTAAAGCCCTGGCGTAAAGTTCTTGGGAAGAAAGAAAAAGAATAACGAACAAGAATATCGTGATACGCAGGAAGATTTTAGCCTGTTTTTGCATATCTTTAATCATAACAGTTCAGCCCACCGCAAAGGCGCAAAGAAAAAACAATAAAAATGATAAAAAACTTCAAAGAAGGAGTCTCTTCTACAATAAAATCACAAGGTTTTTCAAAAATTTTCTGCATGTACTTTCCAAAAAATAATGTCTTTGTGCTCTTTGCGCCTTTGCGGTGAACTATTACCTTTAATCCTTATACAAAGTGGACGAGTTAATCCCCCTTAGAAAAGCTAGGGGGATTCAGGGGGTTGTAAACAACTCTGTCATTTGAGAAGAAAAACACAACCCCCTAGCCCCCTTTGTTAAGGGGGATTTTTACACCTACTATCTCTTGATCCGCATAAATAAAATGAAATTTCCTATACAATGAAATTTCCCACTTATTTCGGGGATTTTTCTTCGATACCGGATTCTTTTGCTTTCCGTTTGGCCTGGTAGATTACGCCTAAAGCAAAATGAGATTTGTAGTCGTCAGGATTGTATTCCAGGGCTTTTTGTAAGAATTTAACCGCCTCGTCAAGTTGATCCTTTTTTGCGTAAGCAACGCCCAGATTATAGTATGCATCGGAATATCTGGGATTAATCTCCAGGGTCTTCTTAAAGGCAGCAATAGACTCATCCATGGCATCCATCGAGGCATACGTAACGCCCAAATTGTAATATCCTTTTTCAAATTTCGCGTTAAGTTCTACTGCCTTCTTAAAAGCCGCTACAGCCTCATTATATTGTTTTTTCTTATAATAAATGATTCCCAAATTATAGTGTGCCTCTACGTACTGTGGTGATGCAGCAATGGCCTTTTTCATGGCTTCAGCGGCTTCATCCAACCGGTCCATTTCGTAATAAATAACACCAAGATTGTTATATGCCTTTACAAAATCAGGTTCAATCTCTAAAGTCTTTCTGTATTCATTTATGGCATCTTCCGTCATTCCTTTTTCACTATACACAACCCCAAGGTTATAATGGGCCTCGGCATAGGTGGGATTTTTTTCTACTGCCTGTCGAAATTCA
>Ga0209323_10000548_pt1 | contig 24228 bp, 23 predicted proteins | sample Rifsed19ft2_FD_184014 | JGI IMG/M metagenome (GOLD analysis project Ga0209323, IMG submission 184014) | Soil microbial communities from Rifle, Colorado, USA - sediment 19ft 2 (version 2) | ecosystem: Environmental > Terrestrial > Deep subsurface > Rock core/Sediment | place: Rifle, Colorado...
CCTCTCAGGCTGCCTCCTGTATAGGATATCGCCTGATCCAGAAGGCTCAGTGCATCCCTCATACTTCCATCAGAAGATCTGGCAACTACAGATAGTGCATCTTCTCCTGCCTCTATCCCCTCTTCCTTCAGTATAAACCTCAGCCGCTCCACTATCTCCCTGTAACTTATCCTTCTGAACTGGAAGTGCTGGCATCTTGAGTGTATTGTATTCGGGATCTTGTGAGGCTCAGTCGTGGCAAAGATAAAAATCAGATGCGGAGGGGGCTCTTCCAGGATCTTCAATAAGGCATTAAAGGCCGAGGTTGAGAGCATGTGTACTTCATCAATTATATATATTTTGTAGCGGCCCCTCATGGGGGCATACTGTGCATTCTCCTGAAGTTCCCGTATACTGTCTACTCCGGTATGAGAAGCGCCGTCAATCTCAATTACGTCTACAGAAAAACCATCCGTAATCTCTCTGCATGAGTCGCATGTCATGCATGGTGCAGCAGTAGGACCATCAGAACAATTAAGCGACTTTGCCAGAATCCGTGCAACAGTCGTTTTCCCAACGCCGCGTACGCCGGAAAATAGATATGCATGCGCAATACGGTTAGCCTTGATGGCATTTTCAATAGTCGTTGATACGTGTTCCTGGCCGGTAAGCTCCTGGAAGGATCTGGGACGCCACTTTCTTGCAAGGACCTGATAACCCATTATTTACTCTTCTTGTTAGCTTCCTGATGTCTCAAGTTAACGCTGCCTGATGTTAAAAGTTAACGTTCAAAAATGCTCAGTTGCAAGGAAGGGCATTGGATTTGAGTTGAGGCGTACTCTTCGTACGTTGAAACTCAAATTCAATGCCCTGACGCCGCAAATGGGCGTTTTTCAACGTTAACTTGTCTCCTGTACGCAACCGGGGTAGGACTAGGGAATCTGCGGCACACAAAGGTGATTACTTACCGATGCTTCCTTCCGGACCTGTCGGGGTTCGCAAGCCTCTGTTGCGCAGCCCCCAGCCCCATTCCCGGCTGCGTACAGGAGACAAGTTGCTGCTTTTCTGCTTTCGCTCTTGTTTTTGCTTTTGTTTGCTCTTGCTTTTGCCATTAGCTACAAGCTATAAGCCATAAGTGAAAATTGCTACGCAATTTTCCTGGCGGAGAGGATGGGATTTGAACCCACGGTACTGTTACCAGTACACGTGCTTTCCAGGCACGCCCCTTAAGCCGTACTTGGGTACCTCTCCGGCCATTTCATACTGTTATGCAATTCTATTGGAAACAGACTATAAGGTCAAGAGACAAATCCAGACTATCTGATGTGTCCTTATGGAATCCCTCTTTCTATCCTTTCCCTCAATGCATTCATCCTCCTGGGTATATCCCGTTTCATCATAGCTCGTACAACCCATCCGGGGGCATAGAATTTAGGTTTTGCTGCGAGTGTATAAACTATTAATGTCTCATTACTGCTTAGCGGTTCTATCCGCCACTCACCTTCGAAGAAATCAAAGTCACCATCTACCTTTGTAAATTCAATACTGCGATGATGATGCTCTACGATTTTAACCGTAACATCTACCCTGAATCTAAACACCAGGAATCCTGATTCCCCTTCCTGATAAAGGATAACCTCATTGTCTCTTCTCTCCATCACCCTGCTGACCTTAAGATCCGGAATGAAGTCCGGCAGACTATTGTAATCAGTAATAACTTCCCATGTGCGATTAATGGTACCCATAACTTTCATCTCGGCCATAAGTCCCTCCTTACCGTCAGGAGTCCTGATCTCAACAATGTTGACATCGTTCGCTTCAATTACACCCTCTTGTTGCATAACGGCGATTGAAGGCCTTGAAATGAAAATAAAGATTACAGATATTATTAAAGAAAGGAAGAAGGACTTGCAATTAGTTCTCATGGGTATGTGCGATAAATAGGGACAGCGACTATTTATCTCCGAGATGTTTGGCGGCAAATAAATAGTCGCTGTCCCTATTTATCCCGTGGTTTACTGCTTTTGCCATAAGCTATTAGCTATAGGCCATAAGTGAAAATTGCTTCGCAATTTTCCTGACGGAGAGAGAGGGATTCGAACCCCCGTCAGAGTTACCCCTGAAACTGCTTTCGAGGCAGTCGCCTTCAACCGGACTCGGCCATCTCTCCGTGCGGATAAGTATAGTCTAAATCATATTTTTAGACAATAATGGGTACACAAAGGAGACTTAACCACTCTCCCCTCTTCTCCCTCTTGTCCTAAAACCCTTATATCTGCATCAACGAACTGTTTTACAGTCCAGATATTGGTCATCAAATGCCTTGTAATCTTAGTCGTGGTAAAAGAAGAAGGGCCGGGTGACATAGCAATATAAGGTATAAGCTGATCAGCCAGGTGCGGTTCTATTGCGCCGCTTAACTTGTGATATTCAAAGAATTCCCTGCATGCCTCTCTTGCTACCTCTTCAGCGGTTTTTCCCAGAGCCCCGAGAGATGAAAACCCGGCACTGACCCGTTCATACTCGGCCACGATAAAGAAGAACGTACCCTTGCCCGGAGAAGGTGCGGTAAACAATTCAATATCAATGTCAACGCCCAATCCCTTCAGATTTTTCAATCCCTCTCCCCTTTGTCTTTCTGCAATTGAAGAAGGGAGATTTGAGACAGCAGATATTCCATAAATCCTCAGCAGCCTGCCCCTCTCTTCTATCCTGATACCCCTTAAACCTGCGGATGGCATGAGATCAGCGTGCACAACGCCTCCTCCAATTGGATACCATCCCCACTTATCAATAGAAATATTGACAGTGCAACCCATCTTTTCTATGAGAGGGATGAATACATACTTTAAAAAGTGAAACGGCGGGCTCCAGGGGACATGAGTACCGCCAAGTACTGTCAGGTTGTGTGGCTTAGGACAACTGGTTAACGGCGGTATAAGTGTCTGAATGACGAGAGATACAGAACCGGCGCTGCCCCTTTTTTCAGCAACATCGAACGTGAAACTGCCTCCTTTTACAACCCGGGGGTTAAAACGCAGCATAGTTGAGCCAATCTCATTACCTTCAACGTGGGCATCCGATATGTCCCTGCAGGCATTGACACAGGTCAGGTGCTGTGGCTGCAGTCCGCTCTTTTTACGTCCTCTTCTTATATTGATAATCTCAACAGGTTTTGAAAAGATAATTGAACAGGAAAGGGCGGTTCTCAGAATCTGCCCGCCGCCTTCACCATAACTACCGTCTATTGCAAGATAATTGGAATCCACTACTGACGCGTTTCAAATATTTAATTCAACTTCTGCTCTTCCGGGGTTAATGTATCAGCACAGGATTTGTCTGTCAATGTAATGTTCCCCTGGGTTCGACACCGATGATTGACATCAGCTAATCCACAATATATCATCAAGTCTATGAGCAACTGGGGTTGTCCGCATGAAGTAAATGAAAAGTGCACGATCGCAGAGGAACGTCCATGTGAACCCGGCGTGAAAGGCTGTATATTGCACAAACGCTTCATATTCAGCAAGCCCGGTAAAAACCGTGGTCAAAACACAACGGAGAAACCCCTTAAGAAACGGCGTTCAGGAACGTCAAGTCGCACGAAATAACCCCTTTGAAAACGACCGGAATTTACATCCATATCCCTTTCTGTATAAAGAAGTGTCCATATTGCAGTTTCACATCATTTACCCCTGAGAAAATACCGGAAGAAGAATATATCAGCACAATATTAAAAGAGATTAAAACACGGTATAGCGAAGCAGAATCGCGCGATGCAGGAACAGTATATTTCGGCGGCGGAACACCATCTCTGATCTCCCCGGCAGGCATATCGGCCATTCTCTCAGCAATTGCCGGAAAGTTCAGATTGACAAATCCTGAGATAACTATTGAGGCAAATCCCGGCACTGTTGATTTAGATAAGCTGAGGGGCTACAGAAATGCAGGGGTAAACCGTATCAGTATCGGCGTCCAGTCTTTCAACGACCGTCTTGTGTTGAATCTCGGCAGGTCTCACAGCAGTAAAGAGGCTCTTAATGCCTTTGAATCAGCCAGAACAGCCGGTTTCAATAACATAGGCATTGATCTCATACATTCTGTCGGCGGGGAATCTTTGCAAGACTGGCAAGATGACCTGAAAGAGGCGGTATTACTGCATCCTGAACATATCTCGGCATATAACCTTACTATTGAAGAAGGTACACCGTTCCATCACAGTCAGGAAAAGGGATTGCTGGTCCTCCCTGCAGAGGAAGAGCAGACAGACATGCTGCTTACTACTATTGAAATACTATGCGCTGCCGGATATGAACATTACGAGGTCTCAAACTATGCGCTCCCCGGCTTCCGGTCACGGCACAATCAGATTTACTGGAAAGGTGGAGAATATCTCGGAATCGGTGTCTCTGCACACTCATATATCAGGAAAGGATGGGGTATAAGGCGGGCAAATAGCTCAAACCTGACTGAATATTTCAATCTCATAAATAATAAGGGAACGGCAGTCGTTGATGAAGAAATCCTATCCAAGGGGAAAACCATGGGAGAGGCGGTATTTCTGGGTCTGAGGATGATGGAAGGAATTAACGTAAAGGATTTTGAGAACAGGTTCGGGATAAAAATAGAAGAAGCATATAGGGGTGCTATAGATGATTTGACAACAGAAGATTTCTTAATCCATGCCAATGATCATCTCAAACTGACAAGAAAAGGACTTCTGTTCTATAATGATGTTGCCATCAGGTTCATATAAAGACAGGGATACCTCCTTCAGTAATCAAAAAGGAACTTATAACTAAGGCTTAATTTGCTATATTTAACATCATAATCTACTCCTGCTAATGCCACCTCTCCATGACTAATTGAATGTGATAATTCCAGCTCATGAAATTTATTTAAAACGATACCAGCCCCAATACCATAATATAATCCACCATCTAAATCAGCATTGGAAATACCAGTATCTTTAAAATCCATATTTCCGTCAAGGTATGTAAAACCAATTTTGCCCATAACGTATGGTGAAATCTTCCCACTCATAAAGTGAAACTTAAATAAACCATATAACGGAACAAAATAGAATTCTCCGCTAATATCTTTCAAGTTTCGATGTTCTATTGGAACGTCGATACCAAGACCCCATGCCACATTACTCTCAGGTGATAAGCTGGTTATAAGCTCTACACCAAAAGAATTTCCTACCCCTACCTTCGTTGATGTATTGAGATCAAAACCGGCGACCTTATATCTCCCGGGAAGGTCAAAGCCGAACAATTTAATCATTACTAATGGCGCAGCCATACTATAATTTACAAAAGCTATTAATATAAAGAATGAAAGAGATATAGGCAGTAATATTTTCCTGATTGTATTTTTCCAGTTTGTCATATTAATTAGAATAACCTAATCCGGTCTGTCTACGGAAAAGGACAGTCTTTACATAATCATCTGTTGCTTCAAAAACAGGTTCCGTTGCGTTTTCTTTCCGCATTAACGGAATTACCTTGGTCCTAATCCCCATGCCCCTCGCATCAACATATCCATAATCCCTCAGAACTTCAACTATCATGGGATTGCGCGGTGACCTCTGTCCGGCGATCATCTTCTCCACAGTCATTGAGTTCTGCAATCCCCCCGGGCTAATCACCTCCATACGGTTCCGGTATACTGATATTTCTATATCCACAGAGCGTGTCCAGTCCCTGTGAGCAAGGGCATTTATGACAACTTCCCTGATTACTTCATGCGGATAATGCCATTTCCTTTCCCGCCGCATACCCTCAGAAATATGATCAGCCTCCTCAGTCAGAAAGGGGCGTGTCAACTGTAAAAAGTTTTCCATTATCCCTGCAGATACCAGTTCCCGTGAACCTCCATTTTCTTTCTTCCAAAGCCCAACCATGGGGCCATCAAGCACGTCATCCAGTCGTGCCTGATAATCCTTATCTGTGCCATCGAATACCATGATGCGCAGTCCTGCCTGTTTCAAATATTTTCGTGGACGATATCCGAAAAGAACAAGTCCTGCAATTGTGCATACCGGACGATCTATTTCAGAGTACGTCATAAAACCCATACCGCACATACGGCGCTGCCACTCATCACTATTTGCCGGCACCTCCGGATCTCTCATGACATTGACCAGATAATCTCTGACTCTATCAAGATCCATTGAATCAATAGAGGTCCCGGAGACCGGTAATACCTCCATATGAAGCAGTCCGCCGGTTGCAAAAAGACGTGCCTGCTGTTCGCGGGTGGCCAAACGGGAGATGCTCCCAACACGGATAAATATCTCTTCCCTGTCATTGTGACGCAGAACATATGGTTTAGCAGTTCCCTGCGTAAACGAAAGAATTGCTACACGTCTGCCTTCATCCACCTGCACCTCCTCATAAAAGGGGAGTAAAAGAGGATGGATCCTTCTGGCTATCACGGCATCCATAACCCATTCTTCAAGATTCTGGCGTTGAATACCGGTAATCGTGCCATCATCTTCCACACCAAGCAGGATCATCCCACCACTAAGGTTTGTCATGGCAACGATTTCTTTAGCCAGTTGCTCCGGACGGCAGTCGTCTCTTTTGAACTCTACTCCGGAGTTTTCACCGTTTGCGATGAGTTCCATAAGATGTGATTTTAACATAAACGCCCCCTACACAGGAAACGCAGCCCTCTGGGCCATTTCGATAAACCAGGAAGGGAGAATGCCTATGATTAGTGTGCCGATAACGGCTATTGCGATGGCTATGCCACTGGCAGGGGTTGTTGCAAGGTCAAACTTGTGAGTTGGCTCTTTCATGTACATCAACATTACCAGGCGAATATAGAAGTAGGCAGAGACTGCGCTGAAGATTACTGCAATGACGGCGAGGGGGATAAGCCCCTTACCTACAAGGGCCATAAAAATATAAAACTTGCCTACAAAACCGGCGGTCGGAGGAATTCCGGCTAATGAGAAAAGGAATATAAGCATCAGCAGCGCCGCTAATTTATTAGACTTGGAGAGTCCGGTGTAATCATGGATATTCTCTCCCCTGAAGTCCCCTTTCCTCAGCAGGATAATCGTTCCGAATATGCCCATATTCATTAATGTATAGGTCAGCATGTAGAGCATAACACTCGATATGCCGTCGCGTCCGCCTGCAACAACACCAAGGAGTGCGTAGCCTGCATGCGCGATACTGGAGTATGCGAGCATCCTTTTTATATTAGTCTGTACCAATGCAAAGATGCTTCCTGTTGCCATTGTAAGAACCGCTACAAGGGCAAGTATTGTCTCCCAGCTTCCTGCCACAGGGCCAAGCGCCTCTAAAAATACACGCAGTATGGCTGCAAACGCAGCGGCCTTTGGACCTACTGACATAAATGCGGTAATTGACGTCGGAGCACCTTCATACACATCAGGCGCCCACATGTGGAACGGCACTGCCGCAACCTTGAAACCGAAACCGGCAACTAAGAATATGATGGCAAGAACCAGCGACATATCCATGCCCTCCTGCCCTTTAAGCGCCAATGCAAGATCAGACAACTGAGTTGTGCCGGTAAGTCCATAGATGAGCGACATACCGTATAGCAGGACACCTGAAGAAAAGGCGCCAAGGATGATGTATTTCATGGCAGCCTCGTTGGACCTTCCGTAGTGCTGTGTAAAGCCTGTGAGTATGTATATGGAAAGGGCCATCAGCTCAAGTCCTACATATATGCTCAGCAGGTCAGTCCCTGAGGCCATTATCATCATTCCGCTCAGGGCGAAAAGAATGAGCACATAGTATTCCCCATAATTTCCGCCTTCGATCTTCATGTAATTGATCGAAAGGAGGATTGAGAGGATGGTGCCTAAATAGAATACAAATTTAAAAAATACCGAATAACCATCGAACATGAACATCCGGTCAAATATATGCGCTATATTGTCTGAAAGAAACCATGTCTCAATTCCGGCTATAATGACAACAGCTAAGGAGAGGTATGCTATCACATGTTTCTGCCCCTTGGGCAGTATAAGGTCAAACATAAGGAGCAGGCACGCACCGGCCAGGACGATTATCTCCGGCATACTGAATATTACATTGCTTATATCAAAATTCATGAATACCCCACAATATTATTTAACATTTGCGACTATAGCCCCGGCGTTATTAAGCTGTTCCAGCAGGTTATTCACTGATGGATGCATCAGCTCCATGAACGGCGCAGCGTTTACACCGATCCAAAAGACGAATATCGCAAGTGCGACCATTGCCACAAGCTCCCTGCCGTTGACATCACGTGCCTCATGGATATGGCCCTTGTGATTGATCTCACCAAGTGCGACCTTCTTGTACATACTGAGCAGATAAACTGCCCCGAGCAGGGCGCCTATGATAGAAAAAGTACCTGCAACCTTACTGTATCCGAACGCGCCGGTCAGTATCAGTAATTCACCTATGAACGAATTGGTGCCCGGGATAGCCATGGATGAAAGAATAAATATTGTGAAAAATGTAGTATATATCGGCACCGCCTTAGCGAGACCGCCGTAGTCAGCAAGCTCCCTCGTATGCGTCCTCTCATATATCAGACCGATGCAGAGAAACAGGGCGCCGGTTGTGATGCCGTGATTCAGCATCTGCATTATAGCCCCTTCAATGCCTGCAGAATTATATACAAACAGACCAAGGGTCACGAAACCCATGTGACTTATACTCGAATAGGCAATAAGCTTCTTGATGTCGCTCTGCGCAAGCGCAAGATAGCCCCCATAGATTATTCCTATCACTGACATGACCAGTACAAGCGGGGTAAAATACCTCGCTGCCTCTTCAAAAAGAGTCAGGTTGAATCTTATAAGCCCGTATGTCCCCATCTTTAACAGCACGCCTGCAAGTATAATACTACCTGCTGTCGGCGCCTCCACATGGGCATCAGGCAGCCATGTATGAAATGGAAACATCGGCACCTTGATTGCAAATGCGATAAAGAATGCAAGAAATACCCAGAACTGAAATGCGAACGGATAGTTCTGCTTCATCAGTTCTAAAATGTCAAAGGTCTGGCCGCCGGCAAAATAGAGTGCAATAATACCGATAAGCATCAGGACACTTCCGGCCAGCGTATAGAGGAAGAATTTGATCGCCGCATAAATCCTGTTCTTACCGCCCCATACACCTATGATCAGATACATCGGGATAAGCATTGCCTCCCAGAAGAGGTAGAAGAGAAAGAAATCAAGGGCGCAGAAGACACCTATCATGGCAGTCTGCATAACAAGCAGCGCCATCATGAATTCCTTCACCTTATGTTCAATAGAACGCCAGGAAGCCAGGACGCATATCCATCCAAGCAGGGATGACAGGAATATAAAGAGTACACTGATCCCGTCTATACCCATGAAGTACGTAATATTCCATGATGGAATCCAGTTATAATGTTCCACAAACTGCATGTTGTGCGTTGTACTGTCAAAACTCAGCACAATCGGAATGGCGATAAGGAAATCCACGACCGTAAAGACTAAAGCAATCCATCTCGCTGCACTATTATTTTTTATAAACAGCAGGACAAGCGCTCCTAAAAGCGGTAAGAACGTTACGATACTTAATATCGGAATACCCATACTGTTATGAACCGCTTCTATCACATCATCCCCTTACTTTATTACAGAAAATATAAAGATGATCACCATGATCCCTAAAACCATCCCTATCGCATAGTGCTGCAGCAGGCCTGTCTGCACCCGTCTCACACCGGCGCTCAGAGACATTATAATGCCGGCAACACCATTTACAGCCTTGTCAACAATGTTTCTGTCAATCCAGAAGCCAAGCCTCGCAACTGCATAAATAAACGGCATGACAGCGGTATTGGCGATCTCCGTTATAAACCCTTCCCAGGCGCCTACAGGCTTTCTCGCAAACCACATGAATATCAGCGATCCCTTCCTGTAGAACCAGTCTGTATCAGCGCTTATCGTAGGTTCAGGGTCAAGCTTTTTAAGCAATAAGAAAAATCCGAGCGCAGTGAACATCAATATACCGAGTGCACTGGTAACATGATCTCCGGTGTATGGTTCAAAGTGAACCGGATATGGCAGGATGTTGTAGAGCTGACCGGGAACTACGCCAATGGCAATGCAGAGAAATGCGGCAATACCCATGGCAATAAGCATATTCATCGGCGGTTCCTTTGGTCTCAGACCTGAGTCCTTACCAAAGAACATGTAGTACGGGAGTTTGAGACCGGTGTGGAGAAACGTTCCTGCTGAAGCCATTGTCAGCAGCAGTGCAACAACCGGCCTGTGATCAGCCGCAGCGCCTGCAACGACCATGGATTTACTCACAAAGCCGCTGAAAAGGGGGAATGCGGAGATTGCAAACCCGCCTATCATGTACAAAGTTAACGTAACAGGCATGGTCCTGTACAAACCTCCGAGCTCCGTCAGTTTTCGCCTTCCTGTCATATATATAACTGCACCTGCACCCATGAAAAGGAGCGCTTTATAGAGGATGTGAGCAAAGGCATGAGAAACAGATCCATTAAGGGTCATATATGTCCCCATACCTACACCTGCCACCATATATCCGACCTGACTCACAATATGGTAAGCAAGCAGTCTCCTGCAGTCATTCTCAAGCACAGCATAAACAACACCGTACAACGCCATTATAACTCCGAGCCAAACCAGTATCTCTGTGCCTGGGAATGCCCTGACCAGGACGTAGACGGCAGTCTTTGTCGTAAAGGCAGCCATAAATACCGCACCGGTGACAGTTGCCTCAGGATACGCATCCGCAAGCCATGCATGAAGCGGCGGAACCGCGGCATTCATTATGAAGCCTATCATGATGAGGTAGAATGCAGCGCTTCCGTTCTGTTCAATGGGGCCGAAGATGATCGAGCCTGTTTCTGCATAATGCAGTATGATGCCGCCGAGCAGGAACACGCCTCCTGCAATATGCACAAGGATATACCTGAAACCAGCCTTGACAGCCGCGTCGTCCCTCTGGGCAAACACCAGGTATGCAGATGCAAAGGCCATGATCTCCCAGAATACGAAGAGCGTAAAATAATCCCCGGCAAATGTCACACCAAGGGCGCTGCCGATGTAGAAGTATGCAGCCATGTGCTGACCCGCATCTTTAACATGCAGTCCATACATCATGCCGATAAATGCCATTATGGTAAATACATATGAAAAGACTAAACTGAGTTTGTCTATTTTGGCAAAGATGATCTCATGCCCAAGGAAGTTGTAGACCCCGTAGGTGCCCTGTGACGCTCCGATACAGATCAAAAATGCTATAGCAGGTATAATAAGAAGATATGCCTTCTGTACCTTTCCCCATAATAAGGGAATGAGAAAGGCCCCGGCTATAAATAGTATAGAAGGATGAAAAAACGCGTCAGTCATAATAATCCTCTTTCTTCATCAGTTTTCCCTGATGGCCAAAAAACTTCGAGACTACAATAATAAGGACACATGAGACAAAGCCATAGACAGCCCCCCATCCCGGTATCTTATCCCATATGTAATGGGCATGTTCCCGCGGCACAAAGAAATCAGCAGCAAACACGACTACAAGTATGACATAGAGGATTATCTTGTTTGTCTTTGCGTTCTTTTCATCGCCGATAAAGTTAACTATCTTTTCAAGCATGGATCGTCTCCTGAAAAATTACTTAATTACTTCCTTTGCCAGACTAAGGAAGTAGTCCGGATAAATACCAACTATTATTGATATTACAGCCGTTATTACAAGAGGTATGGCAACGAGTGGTATTTCCCTGACCTCTCCGTGTCCATGACCATGATCATCCCCGTGACTGTCTTTATGCAGCTCGTGGTCCCACTCTTTATGATGTCCGCTGCCCTCTTTTTCAAAAAATGCCTTGTAAGTTATAGGCAGGAAATATGCCGCATTAAGGACAGTACTTACAAGAAGAACTACAAGTATAGGTATCTCATGCGCCTCAATCGTACCCATTGCAAGATACCACTTGCTGATAAACCCTGCGGCAGGAGGAACCCCTATCATGCTCAGAGATGCTATGAAGAACGCCGTCATCGTCCACGGCAGTTTACGCCCTATGCCTGAGAGCTGACTGATCTCTGTCTTGTGCGCCGCACAATAAATTGAACCGGCACAGAAGAAGAGGGTAATCTTTGAAAATGCATGATTCGCAATATGCACAATACCGCCGACCATGCCGCTAGGCGTAAGTAAAACAGCCCCAAGCACTATATAAGAAAGCTGGCTCACCGTCGAATAGGCGAGCCTCCTCTTCAGATTGTCCTGCGTAAGGGCATAGATAGAAGACAAAATAATCGTAAATGAAACTACATAGGCAGTTGCAATACCAAGATTGAGATCTCTCAGCAGATCAATGCCAAAGACATGAAATACCACACGAAGGACGCAGAAGACGCCCATCTTAACGACAGCCACTGCATGCAGGAGCGCACTGACAGGGGTCGGCGCCACCATTGCCGCAGGAAGCCATGCGTGGAACGGCATGATTGCAGCCTTTGCAAAACCCAGGAGAAAGCAGATATAAACCACTGTCAGGAGAACCGGTGATGCATTCACACCGGCAAGCAGACCGTGAGGTGCGAAATCAAGGTTCCCGGCTATTAAGAAAGTCAGGACTACTGCTGCCAGCAGGAAGGTCTTTGATGTTCCTACCAGGTATATTATATATTTTTTACTGCCTGCCCATGACTCCGGCGTCTCCTTATGATAAACCAGCGGATATGTGGCAAGACTAAGCACCTCATAGAATACGAGGAGTGTAAATAAATTGGCTGAGAATGCGCCGCCAACGGCAGCAAATATGCTTACCGTAAAACAAGCAAAGAACCTTGTCTGTGCATGCTCCTTGCTGCTTCGCATATAACCTACTGAATAAACGGACGCCAATATCCAGAGGAATGAAGCAATCGTGGCAAAGACCATGCCGAGGGCGTCCACCCGAAACTTAAATTCAATACCCGGCATGACAGTAAACAGTGAATACTCAATGTTATGACCGGAAAGAATGACAGGCGCCATTGAGATTACGATCAGGAACTTGATAATAGCCGCAACAAAGGATGTAATATCCCTCTGGTTCGGCATCTTATTGAATCCCAGCACCACAAACATGGCTATGAAGGAAACGGATAACGCTAATAGCGGCCTTACAGACTCTATAACTTCCAATTCATCATCCTTTCATTGTCCTTATCTCATCAACATTGAACGCTGACCTGTTCCTCACAAGAGCGATTAATATACCAAGCGCTACTGCCACTTCTGCCGCTGCAACCGCTATAACAAATACGGAGAATATCTGTCCCCTGATGTCCTGATGATAATATGAGAATGCAACAAGGTTGATATTCACTGAGTTCAGTATCAACTCAACTGACATCAGGACTATCAGTATATTCCGTCTCAGCAATACACCGGCTGTCCCGATTATAAAGAGGACAGAACTGAGGATTATGTACCATGACAATGGGACCATGCTATCTTAGCTCCTTTTTTCCCAATACAATTGCACCAAGCAGGGCCACAAGAAGTATCATGGAAATAATTTCAAACGGGAGGAGGTACTTTGTAAACAATGCAATACCCATCTCCTTCACACTGCCGTCAAGCCTGGCTGCTGTAGAAACTGTCATATCTGCAAATCTGCTTTTGGATAAAATAAAAATCATTTCAGCAAGCAGGATTACCAACAGGGCTATTATCCATGACTGTCCCCCGGAAACAAACCTTTTCATACTTGCCTGACGTATATCAAGCATCATGATTACAAATAAGAAAAGCACAAGGACTGCGCCGACATATACGAATATCTGAACAGCGGCCAGGAACGGAGAACGAAGCAATACAAACAGCGCCGCCATCTGAAGGAAACACACCATCAGAGACAGGACACTGTGCACCGGATTCCGCAATGTCACCACTCCCACTGCCGAAACTATCGCAATTACCGCAAATATAAAAAAGAAAACCATCTCAGCCATTTTCTATAACTCCGGTATTATTCATCCAAACATACCTGCATACCTGTCATCCCGAACCATCCACCCTGTCATCCCGAACTTGTTTCGGGATCTCCTTACCCGGCATCGTTTGAGATCCTGAAATAAATTCAGGATGACAAGTTATCAGTTACCACCACCGTTTTTGCACGCTCATGTCCGGCTTCACAATCATGCCTTCTTCATCCCTCTCAAGTCTTGCCTTAACAATCACTCCACCTTCGAAGTCTGCCGGCACCGCCTGTGGTGCAAGGAGCTCTTCCTTGGAGCGGAGTTGTCTCTGCATGCTCTTGCCTGCAAGCTCATACTGCCTCCCCAGCTTTAATGCCTCTGTAGGACATGCATCCTCGCAAAGACCGCAGAACATACAGCGCAGGAGATTTATCTCCCATCTCGCAGCAACCCTGTCTGCGATTCCCTTACCTGTCTTATCCTCCATAGGGACAACAGTAATACACTGGGTCGGGCATGACTTTGCGCAGAGCTCACACCCCACACACAGCTCTTTGCCTTCTTTGTTTCTGTTTAATGTATGAAGCCCCCTGAATCTCTGATAAGGAATCCATGTCTCTTCATCAGGGTATCTCATGGTTATGGTCTTTGTGAATGTATATCCAAATGTAACAACGAGGCCCTGAATCAGGTCTATGAACAGGACTTTTTTGAGAATGTTTTTTACACTGAAATCTGATTTGCGGTTACTACTCATATAATCACCAGTCCTGTAATCAGGATATTCAATAATGCCAGCGGCAATAATATCTTCCACCCTATGGTCATCAACTGATCAAATCTGTATCTCGGAAAAGTAAACCTTGCCCACATGAAGAAGTATATAAAGGCTGCGACCTTTAAGACGAACCAGACAATCCCCGGAAGGAAGGAAGGTCCATCCCAGCCGCCGAAGAACATAATGACTCCAAGAGTGGAAATCGTAACCATTGCCACATATTCAGTAAGCATGAAGAAAGCAAATCTCATTGCACTGTATTCCGCATGATAGCCGGCGCCGAGTGTGCCCTCATCCTCCGGCATGTCAAATGGTATACGGTTAATCTCAGCAATACCGGCAATGAGAAAGATAAAGAAACCGACAGGCTGATAAATGATGTTCCAGTGCCAGTCATACTGCCCCCTGACTATGTCTACAAGGCTGAGTGAATTCGCCATCATTACAACGCCGACAGCGGCAAGGCTGAGGGCAAGCTCATAGCTGATCATCTGCGCAGATGACCGGAGGCCGCCAAGCATCGGGTATTTACTGTTTGATGCCCAGCCGGCAAGGATCATACCGTAGACACTCAAACCAGCTATGCCGAGCACATAGAGGATACCGACATTCATGTCAGATATATAGAGGGTGAGCTCTTTATTGATAAACGGTATGGTTACACTCTCGCCAAACGGGACAGTAGCATAAACAGTAAATACAGGAACCATCGCTACTATAGGCGCTATTTTAAACAGAAACTGATCAGCCTTTGCCGGTACCACATCCTCCTTGAAGATCAGCTTTATCATGTCTGCAAACGGCTGTAAAAGCCCATGCGGTCCCGTACGGAAGGGCCCAAGCCTCACCTGTATATGGCCTGCAACCTTCCTCTCCATATAAGTCAGCGGCAGTGGAAGCATAAACAGGATCAGCGAAACAACAACAACCTTCACACAGATCAATAAAACTTCCAGAAAAGTGACCAGCATAGGGTTCATGTTAATCAGATCAAACACTTACCTCTTCCTCCCCCACATATAATTAATCATCTCAAGATACCTTGAGTTCATCCCCCGTACAATTGTATGGATATGGAAGACAATGTTCCTCAGTATCTTATAAATCAACCTGGGGTTATTATCTATCAGTGTATCAAACGCATCCTTGTCGAGGATATAGGTCCTGGTATCAGCAATAGCAACAATAGTAGCTGACCTCGGCTTACCGTCAAGAAACGCCATCTCCCCGAAGATATCACCATCCTTATGCAGCATCAGGGTCAGCAGGTCTCCTTCAGGTGTTGTCTTACATGCCTTGACCTCACCCTTCTTTATTATGTAGAGGGACTGGCCATTTTCACCTTCTTTAAATACAGTCGCCCCTATAGGATACTCTTTTTCCTTTAAAACCCCGGACAAGACACCAAGTTCCTGATCATTTAAGTCTGACAGAAAATCTATATCCCTGAGTGACTTTGGGTCTATCATATCATGCTCCTTTTTTTTTCAGGCCATGCCCTGCCTCCTATGGCAGCTGAACCTTCACCCTTGGGAATCCTTCTCCCATCTTAAAAAACATATTCACATAGACATCAGTAAAATTCTCAGGGATAAACACCACCCCTTTTGCCGAGTCAGGATTTATCTTTGCCGTCAGGTATGCCTCATGCGACTTACTCTTAACCCTGACCTTGACACCCTCTGTAATTCCGAGCGACATGGCATCTTCTGCATTTAACTCTGCAACAGCCTCACTCATTATCTCCCTGAGCTTGTCAGCCTTGAGTGAAAGCCTGCCTGAGTGGTACAGATAATTTCCCGTAATCAGAGTAAACGGATATTCAGGATCAACAGCCGCAGACTTTATTTCTGCTGTCTGCTTCCTGCTGCCTGCTGCCTTCTCTGATGTTTTCTCACTGCCACCTGACAGATTAAGGACTGCCCCATTACCATTCAGGCCTTCAAAACTTATATCACTGTACCCTGGCACAACTTCCCTGATCTCATTGAATATTTCAGATACTGACCTGACACCGAATGCCGGCGCCAATGCCTCTCCAACAGCAGAGAATATCTCCCAATCCGCCTTTATATCACCCTGAGGCTCATGCAGCCTTCTCAGACGCTGAACCCGGCCCTCCTGATTGGTAAAGGTGCCATCCTTCTCGACAAAGCTTGCCGATGGAAGAACTACATTCGCCATCTTCGCTGTTTCCGTCAGGAACATATCCTGAACAATGAGGAACTTAACCTTACCAAGGGCCTCTCTGGCGGCCAGTCCATCCGGAAAATCAGAAACCAGGTCTTCACCGGCCAGATAGAGCGCCCCAAACTCTCCGTTTAATGCTGAACGAACAATCCCCTCACACCCCAGTCCTGCATCCCCTGCGCTTTTGTAACCCGGAAGAAAGGCAGGATGTACACCCATATCCCATGCACCTCTCTGGTTGGCGCGGTCAAGGAGAGGGACAAGTTTAACATCCTTGCCAAGCCCCCTCAGAGTTTCTGCAAGGCTGTCTAAATAACTTAACTGATTGGCAATCCTGAGTACATCTGTTCCAACAGCTATTGATACACTGTTTGAGTTCCTGATAATCTCTGCAGCGCTGGCACTGTCCTTGCCTGATTCACCCTTAACCTTACCGGCTATAATATTCGTAATAGCCCCGATAATTTCACCTTCAGTCCCTGGCTTGCATCTCAGTGACATCTTCGCTGAGCTGTCAAGCCTCACTCCACGGGATGATACTATGATTATGTTCATCTTCCTGTAAGAGGACAACCGACGGATTATGTAATCTGTAACAGGGTTTTCCTCTGAAATACCTGAACCTATTATGATTAATGTATCCGCCTTTAAGGTATCATATATAGATACCCCGCCGTTCTTTAATCCCATGACATCAACGAATTCCCTGACAGTATCACTATTCCATCTGCTTCCTGAATCAAGGTTGTTTGACTTTAATGCAACCCTCATGAGCTTCTGGAACAGATAAAGCTCTTCATTCGAAAGCCTGGCCGAGGCGATGCCTCCTGTCTTCTCCCCCATATTCAATGCCCGGGAAAGTCCTGCCTTTATTGCATCCATAGCCTCATCCCATGTAACAGGCTGAAGTCTTCCATCAATCCTTATAAACGGAGTGATGAGCCTCTCATGACTGTTTATGAATGAGTAGCCAAATCTTCCGCGTGCACACAATGTCTCATTGTTTATTCCTGTGTCAGGATTTGAGATTACCCGAAGCACCTCGCCTTTCCTTGCCTGTACAGTCAACTGACATCCGGTGCCGCAAAAAGTACATACCGTATCAACACCATTTAGGTCCCATGGCCGTGATTTGTACCTGAACTCCCTGCTCATCAGAGAACCGACAGGACACACCTCTATGCAGTTACCGCAGTGATCACAATCCAGGTATTCCTTGACAAAGCTCGTCTCCTGCGTCCCTGAACCGCGCCCGATGGAACCGATCACGTTTGCACCTACCACCTCAGCGCAAATTCGTACACACCGCTTGCACTGGATACACCTGTTTATATTCTGGACAATGACAGGACTTAATATGTAGTCTTCTTCATTGAACCTGCGTTTTTTCTCGCCAAAAGGACTCTGTCTCGGACCAAACTTGAATGTAACATCCTGCAGTTCACACTCACCGCCCTTATCACAAACAGGGCAATCAAGCGGATGATTCGCAAGCAGGAGCTCTATCATGGACGACCTGGCAGACTTTACTACAGGAGACTCGGTCAGGACCTCCATATTATGCATGACAGGCGTGACGCAGGATGGCTGTAATTTCCTCTGACCTACTATCTCAACAAGACATACCCTGCATGACGCAAGCTTGCTCAGCCTTGCATGATAACACATGGTAGGTATCTCAAATCCGGCGCTCCTTGCGGCATCAAGTATCAGCGTCCCGTCTTCTACTGTTATCTCTTTACCGTTTATCTTAACGGTTGCCATTAACCATACACCTCTTATTCTTTATGTGATAATCAAACTCTTCCCTGAAATTATTAAATGCCCCTCTCAGCGCCATAACTGCGCCGTCGCCAAGGGGACAGAATGTCCTGCCGAATATATCCACGCACAATTTCTCCAGCAGCTCAATGTCTCCCTCCTTGCCCTGACCATGCTCTATGCGCCTCATAACCTTCACAAGCCAGTCAAGCCCCTCCCTGCATGGCGTACACTTTCCGCATGATTCATGATGGAAGAATTCATGCGTAATGAGGGCTGCTTTCACTATACACATGCTGTCATCAATAACAATAACGGCGCCGCTTCCAAGCATCGTGCCTTTGGCAGCGAGAGAGTCAAAGTCCATCGGGGTATCGAGGTCTTTTTCCGTCAGCATCGGAGCTGATACTCCGCCGGGCACAACAGCCTTCAACTTCTTTCCCGCTTTCATACCGCCTGCATGCGTGAAGATGATTTCCCTGAGCGGAGTTCCCATAGGCAGTTCATATAAGCCTGGTTTATTAACACTTCCGCTTATCCCGAATAATTTCGGCCCCGGGCTTTTAGCCGGACCTATAGAGGCAAACCAGCCCGCCCCCCTGTTCACTATGTGCGGGATACAGGCAAGGGTTTCCACATTATTTATCACTGTCGGTTTTCCAAAGAGACCGACATGCGCAGGAAACGGCGGTTTAATACGCGGCAGGGCCCTTCTCCCCTCGATAGATTCAAGGAGCGCCGTCTCTTCTCCGCATATATAAGCCCCTGCTCCCCTGTGGACATACATATCATGATTGAACTTACTCCCCAGGATATTCTTCCCCAGGTAATTCTTCTGATAAGCCTCTTTTATGGCATCTTCGAGCCTGTCTGCGCCAAGGGCAAACTCACCCCGTATGTAGATATATGAAGTGTCAGCCCCGATTGCATATGACGCAATAACCATCCCTTCTATCAACTGATGCGGGTCATACTCGATGATAGCCCTGTCTTTAAAGGTACCAGGCTCCCCTTCATCCGCGTTACAACAGAGGTACTTCTGCAAGGTAGGGTCCTTGGGGATAAAGCTCCATTTAAGTCCGGTAGAAAACCCTGCACCGCCGCGCCCCCTTAATCCTGAATCTTTTACCAACTGGATTAAGGTATCAGGAGTCATCTCAATCGTCTTTTTTAAGGCCTGATAACCGCCGCTGTTAATATAGGCAGACAGCTTATGTGAGTCCGGTGTATTTATATTTTTCAGTATTACAGGTTCAAACATAATATTTAATCATCCTACCTTAAGCTGTTAAGTATCTCCTCTACCTTCATATCATTCAGATTCTCATAATACTTGTCATTTATCTGCATCATAGGCGCAGTGCCGCATGACCCAAGACACTCAACGGTTGAGAGTGTAAACTTCTTATCCTGTGTTGTCTCTTTTACCTTAATACCAAGCTTCCTTGAAATCACATCTAGTATATGCTCACCATCGAGTATGGAGCATGCAATATTGGTACAGACCTGCACATGATATTTGCCTACAGGCTTCTTGTTGTACATCGTATAGAATGTCGCCACCTCAAATACAAGAACGGGTTTTACATCAAGGATTTTCGCAATCTCACGCATCCCCTCTTCAGTGATGTAGCCATATTCCCTTTGAACAACAAAGAGGCAGGGCATAATACAAGAACGAGCCGTTGCATATCTCTTCCTGATATCCTTTATCTCATTAACCGCTGCTTCCGAAAGCATCTTCTTCTACCTCACTTATCAACTTCACCAAAAACCGGATCAAGGCTCGATATCACCGACACCACATCAGCAAAATATGCGCCCCTCGACATCGGATCTATACTCTGCAATCCCACAAAGGATGGAGCCCTGATCTTGACCCTGAACGGCTTCTCAGTACCATCACTCTTTATGTAGAAACCAAGCTCTCCCTTCGGCGCCTCAATAGAAGAATAGACCTCGCCGACCGGGGCCTTGAATCCGTGTGATATTATCTTGAAGTGGTGGATCAGCGCCTCCATATTGTTATACACATCCTGCCTCGGCGGAGCAACTATGTCCGGCGCATTAGCATTCACAGGCCCCTCAGGGATCTGCTGCAGGGCCTGAGCTATTATCCGTGCGGCCTGCCGCATCTCCTCCACCCTGCACATATATCTGTCAAAACAGTCACCATTCGTGCCAACCGGCACATCAAAATCAAATCTGTCATAAACAAGGTACGGATTATCCTTCCTTATATCCCACTTTACACCTGACCCCCGGAGAGACGGCCCCGTCAGTCCAAGGTCTGTTGCATCTTTGGCAGACATAACTCCGATACCCTTGTTCCTCTGAAGCCATATCCTGTTACCGGTCAAAAGTGTTTCATATTCATCCACGCGTTTTGGGAATATTTTGATAAACTCAGAGCATTTCTCTTTAAAACCGGGCGGAAGATCCCCCCTCACACCGCCGATCTTCATGTAGTTATATGTAAGCCTGGCGCCGCAAAGCATTTCGAACAGGTCCATGATCATCTCCCTTTCCCTGAATGCATAAAGGACCATGGTAATCGCTCCAAGATCAAGCCCCCATGCGCCCACTGCAAGGAGATGACTGGATAAACGCGACAGTTCTGATACTATAACCCTGATATATTTGCCCCTCTCGGGTATCTCAAGATCGAGGAGTTTTTCTACCGCCATAACATATCCGAGGTTGTTGGTCATACTGCTGAGATAGTCAAGCCTGTCAGTGTACGGGACGAACTGCCCGTAGAGGAGGTTTTCAGCAATCTTCTCCATCCCCCTGTGCAGATATCCTATATCAGGCTCTGCCTTGACAATCTTCTCACCCTGCAGATGAAGGATAAGGTGCATGACACCATGGGTAGAAGGATGCTGAGGCCCCATATTAAGGGTAATCTCACGAGTCGTTAACTCCGCATTACCAGAAGTTGTATCTACATGCGCCATAAACTCCCCATTCTCCCTGACTTCTAACTTCTTACTTCTTACTTCTACTCATTGCTCATTGCTTCTTATACTCATTGCTTCTTCTCTACGCCGCAAGGATTATACTCATCCTTATACCCCACCAGCGGATAATCCTTCCTCAACGGATACCCCTCCCAGTCCGGAGGCATATAAATCCTCTTCAGATCCGGGTGTCCATCAAATACAACCCCTACCATATCGAATGCCTCTCTCTCAGCAAAATTAGCGCATTGCCATACAGAGGTTACTGATGGAACATGCTCTCCCTCCTTAACCCTCACCTTCAGCCTTATGCGATATTTGTACGGGATCGAATAGAGCTGATAGACGACCTCAAAGAAGGAGTTGAGCGGACGACAATCAGTGCCAATTAAGTCGGAAAGAAAATTAAACTGGAAATCCTGATCATACTTGAGGAAACTGCATACATCTGCAATATCTCTGGTCTCTATTACATGGGTTATCTCACCACGGAATATTACAGTTTCAACAATTGATTTCCCAAACCTGCTCTTAATCTTCTGAACAAGGACGGGATGTTCTGAAAGAACTTTATCTTTATCTTTTTCTATTTCTATTTCATTCACTTCCATTACACTCAACTCTTAAACTTAGCTAAAACAGATGGCATCTCCCTCCGAATCTTTTCCTGCAATTGCAGGAAGCCATATAGAAGGGCCTCCGGCCTTGGGGGACATCCGGGTATATAAATATCTACAGGGACAACGAGATCAGAACCCTGAACAACACTGTAGGTATTAAATGGTCCGCCTGCTGAGGCGCATCCCCCCATTGCAATCACCCATTTTGGATCAGGCATCTGGTCATACAGCCTCTTCACTGCCGGGGCCATCTTCTTGGTCATCGTACCTGCCACTATCATGACATCTGACTGCCTCGGCGTCGGCCTGAATACTATGCCAAACCGGTCAGTATCATAACGCGAACACCCCGCGGCAATCATCTCAATGGCGCAGCAGGCCAGTCCGAATGTCATAGGCCAGAGTGCAGACCTGCGGCCCCAGTTTACAACATTATCCAGCGTAGTAAATAATACATTCTCGTTTATACCCATTCCAATGCACCTTTCTTCCAGGCATAAATAAGTCCAACTGCAAGAACAGCTATAAAAATAAACATCTCAACAAAGGCGATCCCGCCGATACTCCTGAGGACAACTGCCCATGGGAAGAGAAATACGGTTTCAACATCAAATACAATAAAGAGTATCGCTACGATAAAGAAGTGAATCCTGAAATGACCTGCTGAAGCGCTGCCGATGGGCTCCATACCGCATTCCCATGGCAATAGTTTTCCTTTAAACGGGTTTTTAGGGCTGACAATTGAATTGACAAAGAGAACAGTGACAGCAAGGGCAGACACAAAGCCCGCGATTATCAAAACCGGAAGATAGGTCATCAGCATTGTCAGCTTCCCCCCAGTGGTAAGAAAACACCTTAATAGAACTCATAAAGTTTGTCAAGGGGGGAAAAGACGGGAATATGGGAAAAATTAAAAATGAGATAAAATAGTCTGGTTTTTCAAAGTTCACATTACAACAAATACCTGACTGCAAGGAACCCTGCAATAAGCAGTGCAAAGAAGGCGAAGGCCAGCCAGTCAAAGTATTTTTCTATCTTCTCCTTCATCAAAGGACCAAAGTAGTATAAGAGACCAGCGACTATGAAGAAACGGGCAGAGCGGCCTATTGCTGATGCAATGACGAGGGTGTAGAAACTTATTTTTGATACGCCTGCTGCAATAGTAATAACCTTATACGGGATTGGCGTGAATGCCGCTGTCAGCACTGTCAGGAACGCATGGTCATTGTATGCATGAACGACCTTGTCAAAGACAGCCTGACTGAAGATGTGGCCGATGAATATATTGTCTACCATCTCCCAGATTCCCCATCCTATGGCATAGCCTGCCATACCTCCCAGTACAGAACCAAGAGAGCAAACCAGCGCATACCACATGGCGCGTGCAGGAACAGCTATGACCATAGCTATCAACAGGACATCCGGCGGTATCGGGAAAAAGGACGATTCGGCAAAGGCAATCAGGAAGAGCGCACCAACTGCATGAGGCGTTGCCGACCAGTGTAGTACCCAGTCATAGAGGCGGCGAATAAATTTCATTTACTTATCCTGTTTCAAATCCCCCCTGCCCACCTTTGAAAAAGGGGGATTAAGGGGGATTTTTCACGGGCATTGCCCGCCCTTACCTTCTCCTATATAATATTTTCGTGAAGAAACATATCGTCCACCCAATATGGGTACTTGTCATACTTGCCTCAGCCGCTGTTGCAGGTGAAATAACGGTGCGAATACTCTCGTTCCCCGGAGGGTTTCACATCCTTGCCGATGTCCTGCTCCTTATCTGGGGAATCATGATGTTCTTCGGCGGCGTATTTTCCATCCTGAGTTATTTCTTTGAAAACAGGTGGAAGGGCTTTAATGGCCTTATCTGGACGTACAAGAATATAATGCCGATAGGCGGGAAAGTCAATGCAATAATAATTGGCATAATCGCGATTGCAATCGGGATTGTCTCGGTAATAAAGGCCTTTT
>Ga0209323_10000549_pt1 | contig 24216 bp, 31 predicted proteins | sample Rifsed19ft2_FD_184014 | JGI IMG/M metagenome (GOLD analysis project Ga0209323, IMG submission 184014) | Soil microbial communities from Rifle, Colorado, USA - sediment 19ft 2 (version 2) | ecosystem: Environmental > Terrestrial > Deep subsurface > Rock core/Sediment | place: Rifle, Colorado...
GCCCGCCGGTACGCAAGTATGCTGGATCAACTCCAGCAATACTGCTGCAGGTGTGCCGCCCGGCCCACGATAATCGTATACCGCCCGGGTAATAAGCCGGCCACCTCGATAATACAAGCTGACATACTATATATATTACCTTAGTATTCCCAAATTTTACATACTGTAAAAGGTTAAAAAGCATACAAAAAGGATATGAGTATAAGTGATGATGATATTAAAATACTCGTTAAAAAAAACCTCGCACGACTTCGCAAATCAAAACGTATCGCTAAAAAAAAAGAACAAAAAAAGCTGGATAATAATGTAATCCCCGTATCTACTGAGATTGTTTCGCAGCCGCCAGCCAAAATCCCTGAGCCTGCCAAATCTTCTATACCAGATATTGACAGTAATAACACGATTGTGAAAAAACGTGCCATTAACTCTCTCGTAAAATGTACTAACCGGCAGCTGGCAGTTAAAACGCTCCTCGAAAACTCAAATTTGTCCCAACGTGAAATAGGAGAAACACTTAACTACTCAACTTCTAACGTTAAGAGAATTAAGGGAAAATTGGATACTATGTCCATTGTGAGTCCTCAGACGCTTCGGCTCGCTCACAAAACACTAAAAAACAAAATGAAGCAAATTCCTATAGAGGTAGAGAAAATCATAAATGGGGAAGTAGTAAGGATTAATGATTACCCCTCTCATGCAGTAGCTCTGGATGCTGCCAAACGTGTTATAGACCAGCACGAGCCAATTATCCAGCGCCATCAATCCGCAAACATCAATCTTAATCTCTCATCCACTGACTGGGATGGGTATGATAAGTTCCGCCGTAAAGAGTAGTAATCATACCATATCTTGTCCCCTCAATTTGGGTAATCAATATGTAGTACAGTCGTTTGTCAGGCATACCATCCGTTGTGATACCTTGTAACATTACTACCACATAATTATTATTATCAGCCGTTGTTTATATTTTATACAGATACATTCCCGCAGCCATCCCCACCACCCCTAAAGAGGCATCGCCTAAATATATTAATCGGATACCTTCTTGGGCGGCTACAAAATTTTTATAAAAAGTTATTGACAATTCCCTAATTTGTATTACAATAACATAATGATACCAAGGAATTATCTTAAGCAATGTATATGTGGAGTGCAATATTGGGGTAATAACGAGGATAGAGCATGTCTTGAGTGTAGTGCAGATAGGAAGGCCAGATTTACAGAGAGTAAATGTGCCTGTGGCTGTGGTAAAGAGTTCCTGCGTGAAATAAGAAGGAATCCTATTTACGAGAAGAAGTATTTTAATAGGGCATGTCAAATGAGGGCTAGGAGGCGTACTGAATCCGGTAAGGCATATATGGAGCTTTATAATAAACGGTATAAGAGGGCTATGCATGAATGGTTGTGTAAATTCCCATCTTGTGGCAAGAAGGTAATAAGCGCACGTAGGCGTAAATATTGTGATGAACATAGCCGATAATCAATTTCCCTCATAGCTCAAAAGCAAGACGATGGTATTTGCATAGGGTGCGAAAGATTTATAGTAATAGTTGCTGAAATGGAGGGGCCGGAAGATTATGAATATACACTTGCAGAATTGAATTCCGGTTATCCAGTTGAACTTTTAAAAATACATGGTATTTTAAAATAAAAGAGGATTTATGATGGGAGAAGAAAATATTAAAATTTGCAGAAAATGCAAACAAGAAATGAACATTAGTGCTGGTGTTGAAATTAATTTTTTAATACTATCCAAGAGAAAAATGTGCGAATGCGATGACAGGGTAATAATGGTCTGTTCTAACGAACAATGTGATCTGTATGGACTTTTGCAAGTGTCTATTGAATAAAAGAGTTTTGAAGTTTTAAATTCTTCTTGACAAACCATATAAAATATGCTTATTGTATTGCAATTTAAAACAGCAAACAAAATATAATAAAATATTATTTGATTTAATTAAAATGGATATACAAGGTTTGTATGGAATATGATTTCAGACCGATAGAAATTGTTGATTTTAAGCCTTTGCCAGATATTAAATATGCACATGATTATCTAGGTATATTTGCGGAGATAGCTAAGTTTAACAGTACAAAAGCCAGTGTGGAAGAAAAGTTTATATTTGAAGCGAAACGATGGCGATATTTAATTTGTAACGATTTATGGTTTATTTTATATTTTATTTTGAAAATACCAAAAGTTAATCATCCTTTTGTAATTAATTATTGCTGGGAAGTAGAGACGGGTCCCAAAGATAAAACTTTAGATATTGGCTCAAGAGAACATTTTAAAACATCAATAATAACAATAGCTGAAACTATAAAATTTCTTCTAAAACATCCTGAGCATTGCACAGGAATATTTTGTTATGTAAGGGATCGTGCTGAAAAATTTCTGTTCTCAATTAAAGAAGCATTAACAACAAATGAAATATTACTAAAATTTTTCCCGGATGTATTATATAGAAATCCTGAAAGAGAAGCGCCTATATGGTCAATAGAAAAAGGTATCGTTGTGAAAAGAAAGTGTACAAGACCGGAACCGACAGTGGGCGCTTATGGATTAATAGAGGGTATGCCGACAAGTATTCATTTAGAACGCAGAATTTATGACGATATTATTACTGATGATATTTGCGAAAATTATGAAATGATAGAAAAAGTAAAAAAGAAATATGATATGAGCCAAAGCCTGGGAAAGGAAGATGGTGTTCATAGAGTTGTCGGCACTTATTATGCCTATGATGACCCTTTGATATATATCAGAGACAAAAAACATATTTATGACAGAGAAAAACCTATTTACCATTTAAGATTCAAACCAGTAACCGATGACGGCACTCCTAATGGTAAACCAGTATTTGTATCTGAGGAATATCACGATTTTCTAAAATCTTTAAAGACTTACAATTCGCAATATTTGCTTAATCCATCCCCCACAGAAACGAAAAAACTTAATAAAGATTGCTTGATAATTACAAAGCCGCAGGATATGCCAGAGAGACTATTCAAGTTTTTGATTGTTGACCCATCAGGTAAGAAAGGAACTGGCGACCCAGTGGCTATACTCCTCGTAGGAGTCAATCCCGATAAAGATGATAATGGCGCCAGTAATATTTATATTCTTAATGCTATTATAGAAAAATATCCATTACCTGAGTTTATCTTACAAGTGGTAACTATGTATAAGAATGGTGGTAAAATTCTCAGGATTTGTGTAGAAGAAGTCGGACAATCAACAACAGAGGTACATATTAAAGAAAAATTAAATGCAATGGGCTATTATGTTTCTACTGAAAATGATACAATCCAAATTTACAAACCAGCCAAAAGGTCAAAAACAGCAAGAATTGAAGAACTGTCTGTACCATTAATCAATGGTAAGATTCATATTTCTTCGGCAGTCCCACAAAGATATATTGATATTATAAAATCAGAAATGGAAAATTTCCCTTTTAGCAATGATGACCATGCAATAGACATTTTATCCTATTTCGTAATTGACACATTACATGACTATCCATTCCCAAAAGTTTATACAAATATTCAGATTGCTAAACCTATACCAATGGGAGCGTTTACTTGAATGGCGACAAGGAAACAAATATTAATGGAATTGATTTCGTAGATACGATCAATCCTTTACATGGACAGAAAATGATTTCTAAAGAACAACAGGCGGCTCTGAGAAAAGAGATTCTCGATGAGTATTTAATTGATTATACAAGAAATATATGGTCGTAGAGTTGGTAAATTTTTTATAGAATTCCGTTGGAGTTATGCTAGGACATATTGTTAGTACGGTTAAATTTGAAAGAGTAAAATAATGGCAGGATTACTATTAATAAAAAATAATCAGCAATTAGACTCTGAATTGAATCAATATGAAATTGATACAAACAAAAAACAATTCGAGTCCAGCCTTGCTTCTTATATTCGTGATGTTTGGGAACAAAACAAACGTGCCAAGCTGGATGTTGAACAACGGCTTCTGAAATCACTTAGACAGAGAAATGGTGAATACGACCCTGCGAAATTGGCAATGATAAAACTTACGGAAGGGTCTGAGATTTTCTCGATGTTGACCTATATCAAATGTGTTGCTGCTGAAGCATGGTTGGCGGAATCCTATTCTACGGTAAGGGGTAAAAGTTGGTCATTAGCCGCAACGCCAATACCGGAATTACTGCCAGAAATTATAAATAAAATTAACAATAGGGTATTAGATCAAATATACATTGCAACACAAGTATATCAAATAGAAACCGGTGTGGAAGTCACCCCTGAAGAATTTAATGAACTTGCACAATTACATGCAGATGAACTAAAAGAGCAAGTTGTTGAGGCTATTGAAATAGAAGCTAAAAAAGCTATTGATAAAATGTCAAAGAAAATTGATGACCAATTAGCAGAAGGAGGTTTCGAAGAATCTTTTGCAGACATAAGGTCTGATTTAGTTACATTTGGTACAGGAATAATGAAGGGCCCAACGCCAAGACGCAAAATAGATGAATTAAAACATATTCAGACATCTGATGGAGAATGGGATATAGGTTATGGTGATGAAGTCCTTGTGGAATTTGACAGATTGAGTCCATTCGATGCTTACCCCGAAGACGATGCAGTTGATATTCAGGAGGGTAATTTTATTGAATATATGCGTATGTCTCAGCCTGATTTTGGTGATTGCTTGGGGATGAAAGGATTTAATGATAAATACATACAAACCGTATTAGAGGAAAGCAAATATGGTAGTTCGTTGACACGCTTGCCAATTGACCAGGAAAGGGCTAATATAGAGGGTAGGCAGGGCAATATTGGTAGTACAAAAAGGATAAATATAATAAATTTTTGGGGAAGCGTTCCTGGTGGATTACTTCTTGAATGGGGGATGGATGAATCTCAAATTCCAAATCCTAATTTAAATTATAATGTAAATGCCTGGTTAGTTGATGGTACTGGATATGTCGTAAAATCGGTTTTGAATATTACTAGGACTCGCCCATATTCGAAGATATGTTTTGAGAAAATACCAGGTTCGTTTTGGGGTAAAAGCCTGCCTGAAGTTGTACGAGATGATCAGGATATGTGTAATGCGACTGCACGGGCAATACAGAATAACACGGCTTTTTGCTCATTACCTATGTCTCAAATAGATGTTAGCAAATTAGTCGATGGTTCAAATTCAACAAAATTATGGGCTGGCAGGACTTTCCAAACAGATACAAAAGGAATGAATGCCGGGAAAGCAGTTGAATTTTACCAACCACCTTCTGTTGTTGCCCATTTGCTTACAGTATTTGATAAATTTAGCCGTAGTGCGGACGAGAAAAGCGGGATACCTGCATTCGTACATGGGGCTGCAAATAGCGGGTCAATAGCCAATACTGCATCAGGTTTTTCGATGTTTATTTCAATGGCTGGTAAAATTATAGCAAATTTAATACAACATATAGACAGAAAATGTGTTGCAACTATTATTAAACGAACCTATAATTACAACATGATATACGACAAAGACCCCTCTATTAAGGGCGATGCCAATGTTGTAGTAAGGGGTTCAAGTTCTCTTATCGTTAAGGAACAAGAAGAAATTCGCAAAGCTGAGTTTATGAGAGATACGAATAATCCAGTTGATTTGCAAATCATGGGAGTAGAAGGCAGAAAGGAATTACTAAGGGATAGGATTAATTCTATAAATAGCCTGGATGCGATTAAAATTATACCGGATGAACCGATTCAGTTTTTCCCAACAGGCGGGAAAGGGGTTGTTCCACAAAAAACATTACCAACCAGAGATGTTGCTGGGAATTTATCAGGTGGTGTCGAGGTAAATCAATTTCAGGAAATTTCAAAAAAAGGTGGAATGTGACATGAAAGAAATACAATTAACACAAGGCAAGGTAGCCTTAGTTGCTGGTGAAGATTTTGGAAAGTTGAATCAATATAAATGGCATATTACAAAAAAAGGTTATGCCGCAAGGAATATTGTTTTAAATAATAAAAATAGAACGCTTCGTATGCATCGGGAAATCATGAATGCTCCTAATGGTATTCAGGTTGATCATAGAGATAGAAATAAAATAAATAATTGTAAATACAATTTATGGTTTGCAACAAATCAACAAAATTTATTTAATAGAGAAATGCAGAAAAACAATAAATTAAGAATTAAAGGTGTTCATTGGCGCACAGGCGTAAAGAAATTTCATGCGCAAATAAAGGTTGGTGGTAAGAAGGTCTTTCTTGGTTTATTCCATGTTATGGGCGATGCTGATAGTGTATATAGGATTGCCGAAGAAAAATATTTTAAGGAATTCGCACGAAAGGTATGCTAGACCATGAATTATAAAATTACAGAAAAAAAAGTTTTGAATAAATGCTAAAATATATAGGCGAACAAAATGAAAGATTGCTTAAAGCACTTGTTAGTATTCAGCAATATCCTGAATGGAAGATTATCAGGGATTGGATTGATGAAAGCATGGAAGATTTATTGATAACAAGTGCAAGGGAAATTAGCGATGTAGAAACCCGATGGAAGCAAGGCGGGGCTATAGAATTATTGAAAATACGTGAAAAATTTGATAAGGCTAAAGAGGCGATTGAACGGATTAATAACCAGAAATGACAGAAAATAATGACCAGAAACTTAAAAAAGCACTTGAATTTATTAAAGAGGAAAAGATATTAATGCCCGGCTTCTACGGTGAAGCTGGAATTACTTTTTCTATAGAAAATGGGAATATACAAGATGTAAAAACTTTGAAATTAAAGAAACATAAATAATACAGTATCTAAATGAGTTGTAAATCAAATACCTAATAGGCTTGATTTACAATATCCATAAAGGGCTATGGTGATTCAAAGAGTTAAATCTTTGAATTGTCATAGCCCTTTTTTTTGTTGTATTTTTACTTTGTACTGAATACTTCAATGAAGCTCAGTATATAGTTTTGCGAATACCTTACATAAGGCTCGCACATTACAAGGAGGTTGCAAATGGCAGGCTTACCATCAGTAGTAGAAAAAGAAGGAAAAGAGGCGGATGAATTGCTTAGGCAGATTGTTGAGGCTCAAAAGGCTTCGGAGAATACCGAGAAATCGACTCCCGAATCTGAGAAAACCCCAGAATCTATACCGGTAAAAAGTGATTCTGAGCCAAAGGAACAACCAGAAAAAGTTGAAGATGAAAACGATGAGACATGGAAGCATAAATATGATGTGCTTATTGGTAAGTACAATGCTGAAATACCTCGTGTTTCGCATGAAAACAAAGAATTGAAAAATCAGATAGATGAACTTCAAAATACTATCAATGATATTCAAACAAAGTTTGATGCTCAGCTACAAGAAGTAAGGAATGTTGAACCAAACAAAGAAGTGGATTTGGCAATTTCTATTATAGATAGAGAACTCGGTACAGAAGTATCGGGAGCATTATCTAAATTGCTGGATTCTAAAACAGGCAATATTCCTAAAAAATACGAGGAAAAGGTATCCCGTCTTGAAAAACAAATAAAAAATACTACGGAAAGACAGGTACTTACTGAAAAGCAAGTATATAATCAAAACCTTAATCGTCTGATACCGAATCTGGTAGAAAAAAACAATAACCCGAAATGGTTGGAATTTCTAAGCGGTATTGTTCCTTTTAGTGGAGGCAGAACATATCAAAATATACTCGATGCAGCACATCAAAACTTGGATGCTTTAGGGGTAGCAGAGATATTTGATTCCTTCTATAGTCCTTCTAAATCTAACGGCAAAAAGCATGATATTGAAGAAATTCTTGAACCGGGCAAACCTAAGCCTAATAAAACCTCCAGTATAGGTGAAAAGAAAATTTATTCCAAGAAAGAAATTGATGAATTCTATCTGGATGTAAGGCAGGGTAAATATGCAACAAAAGATGCAGAGCGAAAGAAGATTGAAAAAGATATAGACCTTGCCATTACTGAAGGAAGAATTCAGTAACCATAAGGAGTTAAACAATGACTGTACCAATTGCACCAGGGGGGATTGATTATACCCAATCAGGGGCCGCCAAATGGATTCCCTATGTATTTAGCAAAAAGACAATCACGAAGTTTTATGATGCAAGTGTTATCCCTGCTATTGCAAATAGTGATTATGCAGGCGAAATCAAAAACATGGGTGATAAGGTCGTTATTAGAACCGTGCCTGATGTAACCGTTAATGACTATACCAAAGACATGGTAATAACGTATCAAAACCTTAATTCGGCAGCCGTTGAACTTAATATCAATAAAGCGAAATATTTTGCATTTAAACTCGACAAAATTGATATTAAGCAAATAGATATTGATATGCTGGATAAATCGGCACAGGATGCTTCAGAGCAGATGAAGGTTAAGATTGACGATGGATTCTTGGCTGACATTTACACAGGCGCATCTTCTCTTAATAAGGGAGCTACGGCAGGCAGGAAAAGTGCTGATATAAACCTTGGAGCAACAGGGACTCCGATAACAATATCAAAAACAAATGTCCTGGATTATATCGTTGATTGTGGTGTAGTTCTCGATGAGCAAAACCTGCCAGAAAGTGACAGGTGGATAGTTATTCCAGCCTGGATGTCTGGAATGATAAAGAAATCTGATCTTAAAGATGCCTCCTTGAGCGGAGACGGTACTTCTATTTTAAGAAATGGCAGGCTGGGTTTAATTGATAGATTTACCCTTTTCAATACCAACTTATATACAAAGGTGACGGATGGTGCAAATAGTTGCTATAACATCATCTTCGGGCATAAGAGCGCTATTTGTTTTGCGGCCCAATTAACAGAGACCGAATACTTCGACAAATTCGAGACGACCTTTGGTTCTGGTATGAAAGGTTTGAATCTGTATGATTACAAAGCTACAAAACCAGAATCATTCGGAGTGCTTTACGTCACAAAGTAGGATTTAATTCAAATCAAATAAGGAGGTATGGATAAGATGAAGAAAAGATTTCTGTTTATTGGTGCAATACTTGCACTGTTGTTAGCAATACCTACCGTTGGTTATACCGCAACGGTAGATAAGACAGGGGGGGCTGTATATGCAATCCCTCATAGTGGACTCAATAAAGTATTTGTTCTGTCAAATACGGTCGATATTTCTGGTGCTGGCAATGCAGATATTTATCAGGCATTGCCAGTAGGCACTGGAACGGTAGTCTTGAATGTGTTTACGAAAATCATTACAGCTAATGATGCCGCAACGTCAAGTGCCGCAGATGTAGGAGATGGTACGGACCCCAATGGTTATGATAATGCAGTGGATATGAAGGCTACTGCCGGGACATTAGCCAAAGGTGTTGGGGGAACGGATGCTTATATTACCAATGATGGTACATTGTATACCTCGGGAGATACCATTGATTTAACCTTTGCTGTTACTGGGACCAATACGGCTGGCAGTGTAAAGGTAATGGCTCTTTGTGTTGATTTAAATTAAGGAGGGAAAAATGCAGAAAAGACTGTTTTTTTGGGCAATAATCCTTTCCTTGTTTATCAGCATTGATAGTATTGGATATGCTGCAAGCAGAGAGGATTCTGTCGTAGGTAGACTTACTATTACTGGTGAAACCATATCGGGAGTTACAAGACTCGAAATGGATGCCTCCGGTAAGGTATTGTTGGCAACGGGAACAACCGTTCCTGCCAATGGTACGTCTGGCTATGCCAAGGGCTGTATTTTCATAGATACAGACACAGCAACTGGTATTTGTGCCAGATATGAGAACATCGGGACTGCGGCATCATGTCAATTTAGAGTTATTGGTAATCACGTTATTGAGTCGAATAGCGTGACTGCTATAGCAACGACCACCACTACAAGCGTATATGTGACAGCGCCAGAAACTTCCAGGCTTACCAGCGTGTCGTTTGCTGGTTCTAATGGTTTTGGAAGCTCATCCAGTAATTATATTGATTTCGATATAGTTAATCTTGGACAAGATGGGACAGGCGCTCTAACATTGCTGCACGGTTCAAGCACAACTAAGGGTACTGCTGCTGGTGGTTTGGGTGGGCTAGGAACAAACACTACGTTTCCATTAACGCTTACTGAAACTACTTCGAGTTTGAGTGTGACTAAAAATGATCGACTTAGACTGGATGCTGCTGTTGTTGGAACATTAACTACACAGGTTACGTATCCTTCATGGCTTCTTACTTTTGCTGGACAGTAAACAAGTCAATACCAAGGGGAGGGTGATGTTGACTCCCTCCCCAATGGAGATTCTTATTGAAATATTACGAATTACAGGAAAGAGTAGAATCGAATATCAGGAAGAAAAACCTATCGTCTATTATTCCTGATTGGATTAATGAAATCCGTGAAGATATTTCGAAGAAATTCCCACTTAAATTCCTACTCACTTCAAAACAGATAACCCCAATAGCCAGTACATATTCTTATACATTCGATAAAGGAGAAAGTACGGGTCGATATGGTGGATTCTATGATAATGTAAATTATGACGATGGCACGAAAACGATTTCTTTGGATTATGCAAATTCTGATAATTTTGGAATTCTGTATCCGGTGCAAAGTGCTGGTATCCCAAGTTCATATACTGTTAGGGGTAATAAATTCACAATAGATAAAATTCCAAGTTCTATTTCTGCTGAGAAATTAAATGCTTCTTATTATATGCTGCCCGATAAATTAACAGATGAATATAATGAGCATTACATAGACAAACAATATTATGATGCAATTATAAATTTGGTATGTGTTAAAGCATTGATTTTTACTGGTGATCAACCTGAAACATTAAATCGTTATCAATCGTTAGCTGCTGATGCCGTGGTTAGTATGGTATTTAATGAATCAATTATAACTGTGCCTAAAGAAATTATATTAATGAAATTCGGCTTATTACCACAACCAGAGGAAGTGTGATAACATGACTGATATATCTACTGATTTAATTATTCAATGGGATATTGCTTATAAGGGTACTTATAGGTCTATAACTGCTACGAAAAGTTTTGTAGATATTAAACGTAGGATACGGTTATTGCTAAAACCTGAGCATGGCGCATTTATTGATGATTGGATTAGGGATGCGCAGACAAGGCTTGAAGATGAATTAAGACTTCGGGAGATGGAAGAACATATTAAGGATACGATATTAGAAGGAAATAAATCTATTCGTGTTCCAAATGATTACCTGGAATTGATAGATATTTATATTATTGATAATAATACCAGGGCCCCTCTCTATGATAGATTTCAACCAAGAAAATTTATAGAGACATTTAGAAGTGTTGCTACTTCAAACAAAGGAATGCCGAGATGGTTCTCGATAATAGGTAAAACTATTGAATTCGATAAGTATACCGACAAAGATTATGAATACGGTATTCTCTATTATAAAAGACTCCCTACCTTAGTGGAAGAAGATGATATTAACTGGTGGACTGAAAACAGAAGCGATTTATTGTTTTATGCGTCTTTGGTAGAAACGATTCCATTTATCGGGGAAGATAAAAGAATTAATTTGTGGCAAGGCAAAAAGGATAGCCTGATTGAGGCTTTAATAACTAAAGACAAGAAGGAAAAATGTTCTGGCAATGGTAATCAATTATATTCTCCTAATTATTTTGAAAGTGGTAAGTAGATATGTTGCCTTGGCATAGAAAAACACAAAATTATGGAAATTATTGGCATGTGAATAAGAAGAATTATCCATATCAAATATTCTTTTATGAAAAAGAAGGCGATACCTATTCATGTAAAGACAAATTTCCAATTATCTGTACTGGTAAAACAATATTTACCAAAGATGCTTTTGCCGATTATATTCAAAAAGCTCTTGCTCAAATCAATACTTTGGATATGGGTATTTCATTTGAATATAAAGGCTATCAGTCCACAGATAAAGATGATTTGGCATTCCTTATGAAAGATGGTGTTAATGCAATGGTGTATTATTTTAAACCCCAGTGGGGGGGGCTTTCTGCGCCTTTTTCAGAAAATGAATTTGGAATTAAACTTGCGCTTATAAACAATGTGCGAAAAGAGTGGTTCCTAGGAAGTATTCGCCACGAAATGACACATGCACTTGGATTTGCCCATAAAGACGATGATTATAAAGGAATTGTGAAACAATCCGTAATTGCAGGGATGGATGGATTGGGTGAATTTTCTGCCGATACAATACATGGCATAAAGACGATTTATGATATTGAGAGCAAATATATTATAAATGGCAAAATAGCGATAAATGGTTTTGAGAAAGCACAAATTTTTATATACGATTCCAAAAAGAAAAATATACTTTATCAATCTCCAATAGATGCCAAAGGATATTTTGAATTCAGATTAGACTATCCGATTAAAAGATTTAATATGCTGGCTATTGCAAAGAAAGACGATATGTATTGGTTCGGAAAATTAAAAAAGAATAGGGTTCTGGGTCGTAGGATGAAAGGATACAAATTCAATGAATTGAAACTAAATGATTATTGCAATGACCTTAAATTTATAAAAGACAAAATAGGAGTTAGTTTGTAAATTATGGCTGGACTTGAATCATTAACTGGTGATGATCCTTCTGGTTCTGAATCACCCACACAAGGCGACAACAGAATCAGGGAATTGACTCAAAAGACAAAGGAGTCTATGTCTAAAGAGCATACCCTTTCTGGAATCCATGCTATTTTGTCAGGCACATCAACAGCCAGGCCAGCCGCAGGAAATAAGGGCAGATTATATATCCTTGAAAATCCAAGTGTTGCAAAAGAATTACAATATGATAATGGTTCATCGTGGGAGACTATCACTAAAAACCAAACAGTAATTGACCAAATAGCAACACTATCTGCCCATATAAGTTCTAATCCTGCTGACCATGCCGATGGTAGCATCAAAAGTAAGCATTTGGCTACAGGGATTCTGGCAAAGAAGCATTTCAGTAATCTTCCGTCTTTTGCTAATAACAATGATTCCGTTGTAAAGTTAATCGATGGTTCGGAATTGGATAGTACATGGCATACACATCCTGAACCAACGTCTGCGTCAGGAATGGTTACATTAAATTCAGTAACAGAATTTGTTACTGGAAAAAGTAATACGGGTGTAGAGGTTACAGGCCCAACGGTATTTACATTTTCTAATGCTCAGGTTCCAGATGGAGCAGTTGCCGTAATTTTGGAGGGGTGGGGAAAAATTACGCTTCAGGATGTAAGAGAAGATGTCATTTATACCCCTAGCATTAAGATTAGAAAAGATACTAGTAGCCAATATAGAGTATTGGTAGGTGGTTATGTAGGGTATTCTGGCACTTGGGATTATGGTATTTATTCATTGGGATGGAACGGACAAGGCTTATTTCCAGTAACTACAGATAAAAAGATTCAATATCTGGTAGAAGGTTTTAATATTAAATGGGGAATTAGTATTGTCGGTTATATTTAACTGAAAGGTTAAAGAATGGCAGTTACAACTCCTACAGAAATGCTACTTGCTACATCCCCTTGGCCTAGTGGCGCCACGGTACAATATAAAATAATTGATGATGCCGGAACTATCAAGCAAAATTGGACTGCGACAGGAGTTATCGAAAGGGAAATAGACGCAACTGCCGCATTGTCTATATATCAAGTCGTATCTGCAATGTCTGGTGGATTTGCAGGTTTCTCTGGTCATGTATTTTGGAAAACCAGCGATAGCCCCCCATTAATACAATCTCAGACCCTTAATATTGAGGGCGATGTAGGCACATTATTAACGAGATTGTCCAGTGATAGGGCAAGTTATTTAGATAACCTCGTCGATAGATTGACTCCACCGATTATAACAAGCCTTGCTGCATGTGCGGGGACACTTACTTCTGGAACATATCGCTATAAATTAACCGCTATTAATGCTGCCGGTGAAACCGGTGCGTCTAATGAATTGTCTGTTGTAACGGAACAAGTACAAACACCTGTCAATGCTACATTCACTGTTGGTGCTGGTACGCTTGCTCCTGGGACATATTATTATAGGATATCCGCAATTAATGCTGTTGGTGAGACGTTGGCTTCAGTTGAAACGTCTTTAGCATTAGTTTCTACTGGAGGCGTTAATGTTAATTGGGCGGCTGCAAGTGGCGCTACCGGATATAAGATTTATGGCAGGAGTACAGGCGCTGAATTGCTTATGGCTACCGTTGGGGCAGTCCTTACATGGCTCGATGATGGTTCGGGAACACCAAGCGGTGCATTGCCATCAGGAAATACTACAAATGGCGTTCAGGTCAATTGGGATGACCCTGTAGAAGGTGTGGCAACATCATTTAAACTTTACGGTAGAAAAGATGGAGATTTTGGGTATTTAAAGACAATTACTGCTCCTGATAATTCGGAAAATGACGATGGTTCGTTATCGCCTGATACGGCTATACTACCACCATCTGTAAACGATTCAGGACTAGAGTCTTTATCATACGAAATTATCAATAAAGCCGATGCTGTAAAGACACAAACGGATAAATTAACATTCAATGCAGATACTATTTTGGAAGCTGTAATTGAATATCCGGCCGGATATGTAATAAAAACCGATCTGAATAGCCCGATTTATTTTGCGACATCGCTTACTGAGGGAGCAACGAATTATTGGCAGGGTTCTTATATTTCCTTCACAAGTGGCAATTTAAAAAATCAAACACGGAAAATTGAAAGTTATGACGGAAGTAATAACTTTATAACCGTTACGGCAGCATTTACAGGTATACCATCGAATGGTGATACCTTTGTTATTGTAAATAAGTGATATTTTTTTAGATAGGAGATATTTATGAGTGTATCAGCAACTGATATAAAATTTTATCTTACTGGCGGGGCGGCAAATTCAAATGTAAATGCTTCGCTTGGTGGCACTACATCAAGTGTAGAAATAACAACGGCGGTACTAAACAATCTGTTTGATAATATTAGCGCAGCAGAAGCTCTTGCTGGTGATAATGAATATAGAGCAATTGCCGTGAAAAATACCCATGCTACCGATACTTTATATTCAGCAAAGATATGGGGGGATGGCAGTGTCGAAGGAAGTGGATATACTTATCTTAATCTTGCCGTGGATTCTGGTACGCAATCAGTAGCAGACGAATCAACTGCACCAAGCGCTCCATCGCTTTCTTTTGATGTATATCCTGTCGAAGGAAATTCCCTTTCGTTGGGAGACATAGCTGCTGGTGCTCAAAAACGTATTTGGATAAAAAGATCATGTAATGCTGCTGCCGCTGCTTATAGTGCTGATTTAGTAACGCTCACGGTTAAGGGACAGACTACGTAATGAGTTTCTTCGTACTGGATGGTGTATTTGATGTTGAAGAAACATCTATAATCAAATGGAATATTTTGGATTATGGAGATGCTAGTAATACGCTTGAATTAAAATGGGATATTTTTAATGATGTTGAAAACGAATTGGAATTAAAATGGGATATTCCAGAAATACCCACAGTTGACAACTCGGTTGAATTACGATGGCATCTCCTTGAATTTACAGATTATTCAGATTTAGAATTGCTATGGGATATAATCAATTACGATATTCCCGAATATCAGTTTACAACTGAGAAAAGAGTAAAATCATTTATATGAAGGAGAAGTTTATGCCAATATTTCACAGTACAGAAGTACGTTCAAAAGCTGATGTTGATAAAGTTACAACGGATAGAATTAATTCACTATTTGACAGTCCGGCAGATGAGATGAAATTCCATAGACTTGCATTAACTGGATTCTATTTGCAAATGAATCCAATGGCTCAAGGCGGTAGCAGACGGGCAGAGATTCAACCGATTATAGAAAAGGTATTGCCAAAATTTGTTGAAATAGAAAAAATTATCCGTGAGGGCCGAGAGTTTAATAAAGAACAGAGGTGGGTTTGAGTTATATTGTATTTACATTAGCTGTTAGTGGTTTTGGATATGAAGTCAATAGATTTGGAATAAAAATCAGACAAGAATATATACCAGCCATTTCTGGTAATACTATAATGTCTCAATCTCAAGCCAATAAACTAGGTGATTTGGTAGATAAGAAAATCCAATTCCATCTAAACCCCGCCGTAACGGTGCAGCAAGTTAATGATTTATTGAATAATATAAAAACGGCAACACAAATTGTTAATGAAGAATTGGGAATTTAAAATATGGCATGGACGCAATTAACAGATTTATTAGGAGCAGCTAGATATTTAGCAGTAGGGTTTAGTATTGATACTACAGGATATGTGGGGCTTGGCAGATTAAATACAGGCGCATTGAGTAATGATTTTTGGGCATATAATAGCACACTTAATACTTGGTCACAAAGAGCTAATTTCCCGGGAGCAGCCAGATATGCTGCCGTTGGGTTTGCTATTGGTACAAAAGGATATGTAGGTTTAGGAGCAGATGCTCTTAATGGATATAAAGATTTTTATGAATACGATCCATCAATTAACACATGGAAGAAAAAAATTGATTTTCCTCAATCAGACAGAAGGGGTGCAGTTGGATTTGGAATTGGCACAAAAGGATATGTAGGGCTTGGTTTATCAGTGGCCGGTGCAATATTATCTGATTTTTTAATGTTCGACCCAGCAGGGACTGGAAGTTGGGTTTCAATTGCTACTTTTACTGGCGGTGTTGGAAGATATGCCTCAGTAAGTTTTGTTATTGGAACAAAGGGATATGTAGGTCTTGGTGAATTAGGCTCAAGCAGAACCGCTTCGTTTTACGAATATAATCCATCAACAAATACATGGCAGGCTAAAGATAACTTTGGCGGTGGAACAAGAGCTTTTTCCGTTGCGTTTTCCACAACCGCAAATAAAGGGTATGTAGGATTAGGATATGGGGATGCTTCGCCTGTTGGATATAAAACAGACCTTTGGAGTTTTGACCCTACATTAGGGTCGGGTTCACAATGGGTAAAAGTATATGATTTTATAGGTTCGGCAAGGTTTGCTGCCGTTGGGTTTGCTATAGGAGTGAATGGTTATGTGGGAACAGGAGACACTGGTAGTCTATTATTGAAAGATTTTTATAAGTTCGACCCGACAACTCTATTTTCTGTTACACAGATATTAGGTATAAAATGGCATATTTTGCAATCGCCTTCGCCAAAAAGCATAGTATTAAAATGGGATATTTTAGATAAATCTCCAATAACTAAAGATTTAGTTCTGAAATGGGATATTTCAAATTATGTATATATACCAAATGTGGACTGCGTTCTGAAATGGGATATTTTACAAGAAACCCAGCGAAGTATTTTGTTGAATTGGAATATTGATGATAAATCACCAATCTCGTCAAACCGAATTTTAAAATGGGATATTAGAAATTATACACAAGATAAAATATTAAGTTGCAAATGGGATATAGAAGATAAAACACCCGTATCAAATAACTATATTTTAAAATGGGATATTTATGGTTCCGTACAGAAATCTATTAATTTCAAATGGAATATAGATGGTTTACATGATACACAAGATAAAACATTAATTTGCAAATGGGATATAGGTGGATACATACAAAAGGATTTAATTTTTGAATGGGATATTGGAGATTTCTCAGATGTTTACCCTATATTGATTTTAAAATGGGATATTGAACCGTTTGCTAGTTCTCCAACACAAACATTACAATGCGTTTGGGACATTGGAGGTTCAATAGAGAAAAGCTTAATTTGCAAATGGGATATATTTGATGAAGACGGCGCTACCGGATATATTTCTGATGAATTAATCCTTAAATGGAATGTTGACGGGCGCTCTGATATTACAAAACAAATCGTATTAAAATGGAACATTGCAGCCACGGTAATAGCGAAAGATTTTATTTTAAAGTGGGATATAGAAAGTGAAATAAAAAAGAAAATTGTATTCAAGTGGGACATTGATTCTCAAGGCAAAGCCAAATATAAATTTGAATCCGAGGAAAGAAACAAGACTTTCAGAAGAGAAGTAATCCGTAGAAAACAATTAATTACAACAATTTAAGATGAATATAATAAACAAACATCCTTACGAGAAATTTCCTGTCTATGCTGATTTTTATATCAATCTCGATAGCAATGAAACTTTAAGTTCTTATAGCCTTGTCTGTATAAATTTACAGACCGGGACAGGCAGTAAATCTACCGTTGTTGATTCTGATAGCATTGACGGCACGAAAGTAAGGATTGTATTAAAGGCAGATGCACCGCAAGGCGATCATAAAATTACGGCAAAGGTAAAAACGAGTAATGATAATGATTATGAAATTGATATTATTATAAAAATAAAAGATACAACAGGGAAGGTAGACAGGTTTACAAAACAGGTCTCAGAGGAATTTGTAGTAATCACTGACTTTTCCAATGATTTGGCTTCAGGCGAAACCATATCAAGTAGCGAAGTAAGCGCCATTAGGTTATCTGATGGGAGCGATTTAACAAGTAATATTATTGAATTTAGTCAAAAAAGTTCAAAGAAAATACTCGTTGGGGTAATGAATGGCACTGATGGGGAATTGTATCGTATCACAATAAAGGTACAAACTTCTCTTGGATATAAATTTCAGAAAAATCTAATTATGAAAGTACAAGAACGCTAATGCCTTATACACAACCATTCAGGCAATCAACCAACAATCCTGGCATAGTAACCAATGCGCCAACAACGGATGTGGTATGGTCTACTGGCAGGAACATCAGATTCAAGCATGGATGCGTCTATAAGACGCTAGGTAAGACATTGCTTGCTACTGTGCCAAATAGCTTGCCAATTAGAGCAATGTTTACATTTAGGGCTTACGATAATGTATTCAGAACTATAGTTTGTTGTGATACAAAAATCTATGCCTATTCGAAAGAATTTGAGACATATTCGGATATTACACCAAGTCCAGCGCCTGATTCAGAATCAACAGATATTTGGCAATTTGCCTTAGTTGGCGGGTTGCCCATACTTACCAATGGTATTAATGGTATATGGAAATGGGCAAATCTCGGTTCTGTATTGCAAAAGTTGAATATTCCGATGGCTAAGTATATGATAACCTCTATGCACAGGCTTTTATTAGGCTCAATAACTGAAAGCGGATATAATTATCCGGCAAGGGTGCGTTGGTCGAAAGCGACAAAGCCAGAAATATTTGCTATTGGGAAAGATGGTAAAGGTGGTAGGGCGGATTTTGTTAAAATGACTGGTGATGGTATCGAGGCATTAGAAAGAATTGTAGGGTTTAGTAATTATAAAAACAGCGTATATGTATTCACAGAACAAAATATTTATGCAATGGATCATTACCAATCTCCTTATGATTATCAATCCACTATTTTCGCAGAAGGCGTTGGGCTTGTCGGTGCAAGAGCTGTAACGAAAGACAAGTTTGGTATTAATTACCTAATAGGGCAAGAAGATTTTTATATGATTACCGATACGGTGTCGCCTATAGGTTTTCCAATACGAAATTCAGTATTTCCAAATCTGAATAAGGATGCAATCAGGACTGCATTTTCATTTTACAAACCAGATACAAAAGAAATATTTAATTGTGTGCCTGTTAATTCTGGCTCGTTTGATACAGCTTATATTTATAATACCGAATTAAAGAATTGGTCAATATGCGATGTTGATTATACTTGCCATACTTATAATTTCAAGCAAGGCGCTTCTTCCTGGGATAATTTGAGTTTTGGCAGTTGGGATGAAATAACAGATAGTCAATGGGACAAGTTAAGCGAAAATGGGGTATTGCCTTATAGTGTTGTAGGTGATACTTCTGGCAATATTTTCAAGCTGGATGATGGAGCTAACAATAATGGAAAAGCGATAGAAGCCTATATAGAAACTGGTGATATGGTATTTGATAGTACGGTATTCAGTAAAAATATTACGGAGATATTTCCAAGCGTAAAACCTCAAAGTGCTGATACGCAATTATTGATACAAGTCGGAGCAAGGGAATCTTTGCATCAACAAATCGAATGGTCAGACCCGATGGCTTATACAATAGGCGTTGATGAAAAGGCGGATTTTTTGTCAAATGGGAAATATGTTAGATTGAGATTTTATACGAATCAGCTAGATGCTGAATGGATACTTGATGGATATTATTTAAACTATACTTTAGGAGGTTTAAGGTGATGGAATTGGTAAAAGAGGTTATAATACCTATGGAGATAAAGACGGAAGAGATGGCAAAACCCATAGCACCTCAATTAATTATTGCATGTGTCCCTTGTGGTACATTTTTCGAGCCGCACCATACGGCGACATGGCGTTTGATACAGCCTTATGTTGAGGCTATAGCAGATAAAACAAAAGGGGAATATACTGGATATGCTGTAAAGCAATCTCTTTGGAATGGGCAGGCAAGTGTCCATTTGGCATATATGGATAATTCAGGAACTGCTACGCAAGACAATAGCATAGATTTAGTTTTTAAACATTTAATATCAGACCCAAAAAAAGATTTTGTTGGATATATAATTACAAGACTTGACCCTGCATCAATGCACATTTGGCAGGTAGAAATCATGCCAGAATATCGAGCTACCAATGCTTTTAAATTAGGTGTTGGATATTTAGATGGATTTGTAAAATTATGGAGCAGCCCTCCCGTTACAATGAGTTCACAGCGTGAAGGATGGCATAAGATGTGTATTGATGCTGGATTTGAAGAACTTTATACGGTTTACAGAAAAGTATTGAAGGTGTAATTTATGAATAGTGGTAGCGGTGCAAGTTCTGTATTTGAAAAACTTTTACCTGATTTCGCAAAAGAATCAGTAATAAAATATTTAGATCGTGCCTGGGATTTTTCTCATCCAGATTTGAATAATTACAATATAGACGCTTTGAATGCCTTAGATACTTATGCCGAATGGAATTCTAATGAACAAGATGGTATTGAGGCATTAGCGTCAAGAGCAGACGAAGGTTCTTCTATTGCCCAAAAAGGTAAAGATTTATTAGAAGATATATTTGACGGGTTAAAATTAAATGCAAACACAAAACTAGATGATGCCTATACCAAAAAAGCAGATATTTTAAAACAACAACTCACAGAAGAAATATTGCCAGAGCTTGAATCAGAAGCACTTTCTTTAGGGATGCTAGGTAGTAGCGGACATAATATAAGGCAAACAAAAGCAGCCGAAAAAACATTAGCAATATTGGTTGAGTCAAGCAAGGATATTTATTTCGATGATTACGAAACTGCAAGGGATATACAGGAAAACTCTCTTGGGCATGGTATTGTATATAGTGGAGAAAGCACAAGGGACGCTGAATTATTAAGGCAGGCAGGCTTATATAAAAGAGAATACAACCAGGGTAGTCTTGAAGATGCTTACCGGAAATGGACTGCAAATCAAGTCCATGCCATTGCGAAATTGGAAATTTTGGGCAATGCAGTTCGGGCAACTGTTGGTGCTATGGTAACAAAAACAGAACCATTTTTCACGCCTAAGCCTATGTCGCAAATTGCAGGACTTGCTATGGTTGGTGCTGAGATGTTTGCGTCGTTTTACAATGGGACTAAACCATCTTCTAGCCAATACTCTCCTGGTGTTTTTGGAATGTCAAATATTGGTGCAAATACTATGGAATCAACAATGAATCCAATGTCATTGAGAATGCCTGGTATTGGGATAACTACGATTGAAGGTATGAAAACAAGTACCTCATTAGGGATGTGACTATGAATGGTTCTAAAGGAACAGCAACAACAGTAATGACTAATTTACCATCCTATGTAAAACCATATATTTTTAGTGGGGCAGGAGGGGCAGCAAGTAATGTAGAATATGGGGTTCATGGATATTTGCCTTGGGCTGAGAGATTATTTGAAGAAAAAAACCCCGAACTATGGCGTTATAATGATGATACTTATGCAAGTCAGGATGGTTATGAAATAAGTGCTATTAATAAATTGGCTAATCGGGGGAGAAATGGCGATTCTCTTATTAAAAACAATGCCATACCGTATATCGAAGGTGTTCTTGATGGTAATTATCTTACAGGCACAAAAGCTGAGTTTATCACAATGCTTGACAAGGTTATAGACAAGCCAAAAGAAACTATCGAGGATATTTTAGATGAAATTGGCATTTCTTTATATGTCATGGGTGATTTATCAAATAGTAACCTAGCTAAAGAAAGCGTTGATGAGACAAAATATTATGATAGAATGGGGGCATTCATAAAAGTACAAAATTACAAATCAGAGCGTAGACGGCAAGAACATGCACTAGGTTACGGTATTGAATATGGTAAACAAGACGTAGTTGATGCTGAAATATTGAGGATGTCGGGACTCTATTTTAGAGAATATGAACAGGGAAGGCTTTCTGATGTTTACAAAAAAGAATATGATAAATTAGTTACCAAAGTCAGGCGGCTTGAAATACTTGGTAATGCAGTTAGGTCTCTTGTGGGTAGCCAATCAGCCAAAACTGAACCTTATTATAGAGCAAGTCCGATTGTTGGTATACTAGGTGGGGCAATGACTGGTGCTGTTTCTGGTGCAATGCTCGCTAGTTCTCTGATGGCAGAAGGGGCAAAAATCGGAGGTATGGGTGCTGGAGCCTTTGGGGCTATTGCAGGTGCTGGTGTTGGCGCTCTTTTAGGTTTTTTATCATCTGGCTAAAAAATTATATAATTAGAGGAGTTAATTATGGCACATGGATTATAAAATATTTATTTATGATAAAATATTGTGCGATGGTAGATAGGGAGAGGGTATTCCCATTCTTTTGCAGGATAAACCAGTCATTGAGACGTATGAGCATGTTTCACCTGAATCAGTAGGAAATATAAGAAAAATATTTTTTTCTAACTTTCCTGGTAATTCTGTAATGTTATCAATGCTAGAAAAGTTATCATGAAATATATTTACAGAAGGGATTAATTATGACAAACGGATTAAATTTATTAACATTAGAAGATGAAGATTTGGTAAAGCCTAGGTACCAGGGACTTGATTTCGAGACCCCTATGATAGAATTACCATCAAAACCTTTGCCAACGACTACCGGATTGAGTCTTGAGAATGAAAATCCTATTTTGTCCACGACTAATACTGATTTTGTATCGAGCATTGCGACTCCAAATTCCCATCAAAAGAAAAAGACCAGTTTTGTTGATTGGTGGAAGAACATGGAACCCGATAAAAAGACAGCATTAACTAGGGGATTGCTTTCTACTGGTTTAAATATGATGTCTTTAGGTGGTCAGACTTATAAAAGACCTGTAAGTACATTGGGTGTCATAGGGCAGTCAGGTATAGCAGGATTAAGGCAATATGAAGATACCTTCGATAGAGAACAAGCACATGGATTTAGAAAAGATTATTTAGATTTGGCGAAAGAAAGAAATCAAATGAAAGCTAAGGCTTATGGCTTAAAATTAGATGCTGCAACAAATGCAATTACTGAAAAACAAAGTGTCAAAAAAACAAAGGCATTAAAGAGAATTGCGCAAATAGATGAAAAAATAGGAAGATATGCAAAGAACAACTCTATAGTTGATTCAGAAGCAGCCAGAAGACTTCAGATGTTTGAGGGGAAAAATGTATCAATAGGCTCTACTATGAACGAAGAAGACAGACAGCGCATTGTAAATTCTTATAATAAAGAACGGCAGACATTATTGCCATTGACAATGAATGACGAAGAATATGAAGAATACAAACAAAATGAGAAAGAGAAAATAATAAGAAATGAAAGTTTAAGAGAAATGGACGTTTATGAAAAGAAGCCATTAAGTGATAAAATCAATGAGTTGGGATTAAGTGGGTTAAGTACGAAATCTGGCGCAGATAAGGCAAGGGGATTAACAACTGAACCTAGGAGGGTATTAGATGAAGCCACTGCGCAGGATTTTATGAATCAAGCTGGCGGAGATAAAGAAAAAGCCAGAGAATTAGCAAGGCAAGCTGGATATAATTTCTAAATATGCCTGATATATTCGATACCCTTATCGTTTCACCAAATAAAACTTTTGATGTTTTTGATAAAATATCAAAACCAAAAGGTGATATATTTGATAGACTTGATTATTCCGCACCAAAAACCTCCCTATCGCCCACACCACCCGGACTTCAATTGGATGATGAACCTTCTATAACTGGATTAGAAGAATCAAAACCATCAGAAATTACTAAAGCCTTAAAGCGTGGCATTATTGGCGTTGGCAGACAGGCAGGATTGGGACTTGAATATCT
>Ga0209323_10000560_pt1 | contig 24101 bp, 28 predicted proteins | sample Rifsed19ft2_FD_184014 | JGI IMG/M metagenome (GOLD analysis project Ga0209323, IMG submission 184014) | Soil microbial communities from Rifle, Colorado, USA - sediment 19ft 2 (version 2) | ecosystem: Environmental > Terrestrial > Deep subsurface > Rock core/Sediment | place: Rifle, Colorado...
TAATATATTTTTTTTTTTATTTGCCTGCGTTTGAGCGTGCCCAAAAAATGTTTGAGCAACACTAGATTGTGCTTGTGCAAAAACGTAATATGTTTGTTGGATATTTGCTTGCGCTTGACCGTTGCCATAATATGTAGTTTTAATATCAGCTTGTGCTTGTGAATTAGCATAATAAGTAGCTTTTATGTTTGCTTGTGCTTGTGCATATGCTCTAAGTGTAGCTCCACCAGCAGCAGCAGGACGAACGGCAATGGTGAGAGCGGCCCAATCATCGGAGGCCGAGATGGTGAAGTTGCCCGCGTCAAGTGAGGCTTGTGCAAGTTCGTCAGAACAAAGTGCCAGCGTTGCGCCCGTCGCACCACCCGAAACATCGTCGGAGTTCCGGTCAGGTAGCGGATAGACGGAAACGGTCCGGCTGGTATCCGCCGCCGCTGCGACAATCCAAAGGGTGTCCTCAACGTCCCAGTTTGTTGGGTTGTCCGAGCCGGGACTTGGGTTGGAGCTAGACCCTGACGCGGGACCGCCGACGCCTAAGCTATCGGTCTGAGCAGCAGGACTCCCCGTACCGATAGAGCCTCCAAACCATGTCCCTGCCGGGATACGGTAAACGCGCCAGCCGCCTTGCTCTGACGCACCGAGGCCAACGGTGAAGGTCCCCGTTTCCGTTCCATCGGCAATCCTTGCCCCTGCCGCAACATGGACAGCCACAGGGCCAGTGTTAGCAATCTGGACGAAGTTGGCATCGGTGGTAAACGTGCCCTCCCCGTCGCTGCCAATAAAAGCAAGAATCAAGTCACCCGAAGCAAGGTTCGTCGGGTACGTCAGTGTCCATGTCGAGGCGTTGCTAGTCTGTGTTCCAAATTTTGTATCTTGACCAACAATAATCGGGAAGCTCGATGCTGAACGAAGGCCAAAGTTTGCTCTAATGTACGCAGCCGAGCCAGAGAAAGTATAGGCAGTAGATTCATTAGTCGCAGGAGAGGCTTTATCGCAAACGGCTAATCTTGTGCCAGACCCAAATCTATCAGTCCAAGCAGATAAGCTGTTGCTTGAAATTGTTTGAGCGGACAGAATAAGTGTTATATGAACAGCGGTTTCATAAGGTCCAGAATCGGTTGTTATCGGTCCCGAAGTTGAGCCAGAAGGAGAAGCTACTAACGTAGCAACACCTATACCGGCTTCAATAGGTTCAATTTGATGAACACCAGTATAAATAGCTACAGCAACGTGTGTAGCGTTCGTCCATGTGCCAATAGTTGTATCGCCAGATTGCAGCAATCTCCAACCCATAATAGTACCATGAGCAGCACCATAAAAAGCTACTTGGGTCCAACCACTAGGCAACGATGGAACAGTTGTATCCGTAAGTCTGCCTGCGATAACTATAGCAACATCACCGGGCGACCAGCCAGAGGGCAAGTTAACAGTATCGCTTGCAGCGGTAGCGGCATTTATATATGTAGCCATTTAGTGTCTCACCACACTAAAAAGCAAAAAAATAGCCAGAGCAACATTTCTGCTACTCTGGCTAATGTTTTTCTGCAATCAAATCAACCCCTTGTATGGAGCACCATATTGAATTATGGTTTATATTTTATTTCTTCTTTACCTTTGTTGGTAATTTTTTATAATTTACATTTTTATTATAATCTTCAAGCGTCTTTCTTGAAATTTTTCCTTGTTTGTAGAGAACTCCCATCATACCAAATTGCTTTTTACTGACTGCTGGCAATTTATGCCACCTTATCTCTTACTTTCTCAACAAGACTAGTAACAAATGCTAGTACCCACAAAATAATAGTTAATACTGTATTTAGGGTCCACTTACTTAGTGAAAATCCTTTATCTATAGTAAATTTAGGTACATTAAGTAATTTAGTAAAAATATTTTTTAGAAAGTCCATTAATATTCACCACCTAATCTATTCCCAATCTCCCGTCAGAGAATAAGCTTACCATTTTCTTGATATTTTTTCCCCCTTGGTCCTCTGGTAATGTAGTTTGCGCTCCAATGACTTTTGTGGGGTCACCATTCGTAACACGAGTAAACCAAATTGGCCTCCAAACAAGAGAATAAATCTCCTGCTGATACCAACCTTGCTCATCCGGTTCTGTTAATTGTCTAATAAACTGCATTACGCCAACAGTATTTGTCTCATCAGTAATCCAAAAATGTGCTTTAGGATTAGCGATATAAGCCTCATTATTTTGAATTTCTATAGCTTCAAAATCTAGGAATATGATACCGTTAATTAAATCTATAGCAATATTATGGTTATAATCTCTCTGCGCAATCATCGCTAATAAGCCATCATTTCCATCTTGTACCGGACGACCATTCCCATCCTCTTCTCGGAGAACAGTGCCATCTTTATAATACGCTTCCCAACCCATTATACAGTTACCTTCGACTTTCTAGGGGTCTTTTTCTTAGCGCCCACAGGAACAATTTGTTCGGGAGTTCCAAAAGCAGACCTATCATTATCGGTATTAATATAACTTTGCGTTCCCTCAATTATCTTTCTTTTACTAAGTTCAGCCTCAGCAACAATTTCATTATTGACCGCCCATTTAGCTTTTTCAGCGGCCATCTCTGCCTCAGTCATCTCTCTGGTAACTGAATCTGGATAAATAGCCATCGGCCAGTAATTAACGGTATTTGGCCCCGCTTCGATATGTGGTGGTGTAATATTATCAATATCTGGAACATTTCTAACCTTTGTTGCTTTTAATTGAAGATTCCAATTCTCAGCCGCAGGAAGGCCAGATATATCTCCCTCTTTAACTTGAATATTTTCAAATACCCCCATACTTGCAACTAAGGAAGTTAGTGTATTTGGAGTAAATCCCGAAGCATGGAAATTCTTTGGATAATCCTGCTCACCGTAAACTACCCAATAATCCGAAGGGAGTATCATATCATCGAGAATTCTTTTCGACACATAGCGAAGATTGGGGACTACAATTCGTAATTCCCCACCAACCTTAAGAACACGACACCATTCCTTTAATACTTTATCTACACCCGTCCAAGCAAAATGCTCAAGTGTGTGAGAACTAAAAACAATATCAAACGTTTCGTCAGGAATAGGAAGATATCGAACATCACAAACAACATCGGGTTTCATATCTTCCCGAATATCAAATGAGATTACCGTACCTTCATCTGACATATATGGGGAAATAGGACCGCTTCCAATATCAGCAATAAGTTTTTTACCACGAGGTTTAATTTCATAACCAGATTTAGCCTGCGGAGAATTCATTGGCATACCATACATTATCCCATTCATTTTATCAAAATGAAAGGCTTGTATACTTGTATCTACCCAAACTTTATATCCAGCACTTCTAGCTTTCCAGTAAAAATATAAATCTTCAGTGTTATTTGGGGGGCTTTCTTTTACCCCCGGAAAAGACGCATAATTTGTTGAATACCAAGGTTCTTTTATTTTTCTATATACATCAGTTTTAACAAGAGTTAATCCACTACCGCAGGCATCTACTTCAAGTAAATCCCCTACATGCCAGTCCCAATATGGCCCTTCAAAATGGTTGCGAAAAATAAGTGGCATGGGAGGATTCGATTTCGACCAATATACACCATTCATAATATCAACACGATGCCTAAACATCTTTAAGAAAGCATCGGGCGGTGGAATAACATCATCATCGAGCCAATAGATATAATTAGCTCCTTGTGATAAGGCAAATTCCACTATTTCATTTCGTGCGTCTGCTATTGGTTTCCCAAGCACAATTTTATCAATAGCACTTGATACTAAAGGCATTTGCTGTGATATTCTTCCTTGAAGGAAATATGTTGACACCATTCCAAAAGACGGAATACCAACAACAACATTCACACCAAATACCTTTGATGGTTTAAATTCTCCCATACCTTCTCCTTAAATGCTTTAATTATTGCTCATCGTATTGCATCGTGTACCCAAAGTATCCTGTGGTTCCGGCTGGTGCTGCTGCTGCTGCACTTAGCTGTACCGATAAGAAGGTTCCATGTGTACCTGAGTTTCCTGCTGAGCTACCAAATGAGCCACCGGCACCGAATGTTAACGGTGCGCCCGGAGAGCTTGTTGAGTTAGCACTTGTAGGAACTTGTACGTTTGATGCAAAGTTTGTATGTGTTGCTGTTCCGGTAGATATCGAATATGCTGTTTGTGTCATACCAAACACAGTGAACGATGCTGTATTTGCGCTTGATGCGGCGGGGTTAAACTGCCAAAACTTCAAGTTAGATACGGTATACGCTACAGTGTTTGTCCAATAACCTTTCAACCATACAGGATAACTTGCACTTCCTGCACTAACAGGGTTGGCTGTAAAGGTTACTGTGCCTGTGCTATCAGCGGTTTCAAAGTCCCATGACATTGCTGCTGCTGATGATGTGGCTGTTAAACCAGAACCAGCGGGTGTTGTTGAGTTGCCTGAGCTACCTGTAAATTGAGCCCAACTGAATGTTGCTGCCATTTAATTACCTCCTTATTATCTTATTTGATAAATCCTTTCTTCTGACATTGTATTGTCATGGCCAAAAATAAAAGCCCTGAAGGGCTATTTCTCTAAAATTTGGAGCTACCGAGAAGAATTGAACTCCCATGAACTGAGTACAAAACAGTCATAATTCCGTTATATGACGGTAGCGTAATTTGGTAGGCCCCCAAGGAGTCGAACCTTGCCATAGTGCTTTATAAGAACACCCTCGTCAACCGGCTGAGTCGAGGCCCACGATTTTCTATTCTGCTTTCGCTTCCTTATAATCAGTATCTACCGGCTGAGATTCTAACGATATTATTTCTCCCTGAAATTTAATCCGACTCTGCAAGCGTTGTTTGGGCGCAAATCTTTTCAAAATACTTTCTAATTTCTTCTTAATTCCTATCTTCAAACCACATCACATATCCTTCCTCCCCATTAATTTCAGTTTGTCGTATATGTGCTTTTGCTCCATGATTCTTTGCCAAAGTATAAATATTACCCCAAGTTTTTTTAATCTTACCAGCAACAAACACAGTTTTCCTAGATAGCAGCGATTTAGATAGCGGTCCCATTGGTTTCCTTCCCCGGCGAATTGGGTCCCTATTACGAATGATATCTGGAACTATTCTAAATTTATTTTCCATTATGTATCTACTACTTCAAGATGAGGAAGAATAAATCCTAGCTTTTGTTCTCTAGGTCGATTTGAAATAACTTTATTGCCAATCAACTCATATAACTCAGCTAAAGATATTTCTGATTTTCTAGGAATTTCGATTTTATGAAATTCCCCCCACTCTTTAATAGTTTTAGGACCAAGTGGTTCAAATCGAATTGCTGCTGCGCATCTTCCCGGTCTAGAAACTGCCGGATGTATCTTTGTAATCTCCTCATTTGTTGTAATAAGAATCAAAACACGTAATCCTTGCCCGATAATACCATCAGATACGTTAAGAAGTCTAGAAAGACCCTGACCAGCTTTATCCTTGGCTGTTTCAGATAAAAATTCTCCGGTATCTTCTAAAATAAGAAGCTTCCATTTATTTTCATCCCCATCATCTTCCTCACCTATAGAATACTCATCCTCCATATTGAGCAACATCGAAGATAGATATGCAGCACTATATCCAAATAGTGCCTCGGGGTCAAGAATGTATTCGGCTGAACACCAATCTTTCCACGCAGAACACAATGCTCGTAACGCATAAGTTTTTCCTGTGCCCGGAATGCCGTGCCAAAGAATCAATTGACCACTTTTTGTGGGTTTAAACTCCATTAATTTATCTAGATTATCTCTTGTAGATTCTTCATAATTATGTTGAATCTGGTTCCAGATAGGAACAGAAATCACTCGACTATTAGAGCGTGGACCATCAGGAGCATTATACCAGAACTTAATTCGCACATTTCCTAATGTGGGTTCAGGAACAGGGACAAGAATTTCCTGTATTTTTAATATATACGCTTCAATGGTAGAAATATCTGGCCCGTGAATGGTGCTACTAATAACTCTTATTTTTTTATTTAATTGGAGTTTTCCGCACAAAATATCGTTAATAAAGTAAATGTTAGCATAACTGGATGAATCTGTAGCATAAAATATTTGCCCAAGTAGAGTGGAAACTTTAAAAAGTTCAGGACTTTCAATCTCCCAAGAAGAATCTTGTTTATGGGAATAACCTAATGCCAAAACTTTTTCGTCAAGCTGTGCCTCCCCTAAATCATGTTCACCTAAATTAATATTAATAGTATTCATTAATCTCCTAAATTATGGTGCCCCCTAGAGGAATCGAACCTCTACTACTTGCATGTAAAACAAGCACACTTCCGTTATGTTAAGAGGGCATTAAGGCGCAATAAATTCATTCTGCTCCCAAGCATTGTATGTCATTGGTAAGACTTCTTTAAACATCTCTTTCATTCCTATCGCATATTGACGAATTTCCCACATAGCGTCATCTGCTGCGCGCAAACTAAGAAAATTCATTAAAGACCTCGCATTTACTGTAAAATAAAATTGAGAATACATGCTTAGTGGAAGTATTATTCGAGCTTGTTCTTTTGCAACTCCGTCACGGAGTAAGTCTTTGTACGTTCTAAAGCTTCGGTCAGCCGCATTAAAGATTGCGATGCGCATATTACGCTCGTATTCAGGGTACGGAGGTTCGCCGTCAATTTCTTGAGAACCTTGATGGTTTTTCTCCATCGGTACTCTGATACGAGTCGGGATATAGTATTTCGGCTCCATCTCAACATATCGTCCAGAAATTTCATTATAGCTCGCCATCCTATGTCTTTGCCATTCTCGTATCACAAATATCGGAGCATCTACATACCACTGAAACGCAACATGTTCAAAAGGCGTGCCATGTCGGTGCTTCATTAAGTAATTTATAAGCTTCTGGTCTTTCTCTGGACCTTTTGAAGCCTCTTCATATTTTACGCCATTGCTGACTCTTGCTGCTGCTATTATCGTCAAGTCGTTTCCCATCTGATTTAGGAGTCGCACTTCGCCCTTGTCCAATATCTTCATATAACTCCATTCGACAAATTTTGCAGTATGGTTGCCCATTTTCCCTGCGCCCAACAAAACACCAAGGATGCACACAAGTATCCATACTTTATCTTACCATACAACTAGCAGCAAAGTCAAGCTAACGTTCAAAATAGTGCAATCCTCTGAGCCATTCAAATCTCTTTTCATCAATTTTTCCTTCTTCCAATAATTTTTTGTATGTCTCTAAATACTCTTTCTCACGTTGACGCTGTTTATCGGAAGTCTTTCGATGAATAACAGAAAGTCCAATATTTACCGGGTCACCTGTAAATATATCATCAATATGAATCAAGTCAGAAAATGTAACAGACTCTTTTCGAAATAAATGAACTTTTTGGAAACTTCTAACTAAATATCTATCCAGATATTCATTTTTGGTAAAATACATATGAGTTATATTTTCGGGAGGGTTAGAATCTACCCATTCACGGATTTTCTCCAATACCCCATCTTCAAAGCGTTCATCAGCATCAAGCATTAAAATCCAACTACCGTCAGGAGCCATTTTAACAGCCTTATCCTTAACAGTTTCAGGAAGTCCTGTATGTTTTATGGTTATATATGAAAAATACTCAAAGCCCCCATGTAACCAGTATAAATCTAAATATTCAGCAGTCCAATCAGTACTACCATCATCCACAATACATATTGCATCAACAAAAGAGGCAACATGGTCTATTAGGGTTCCTATTTCATCTATCTCGTTGTAAACGGCAGCCACGAAGGTTAACATTACTCGCCTTTCCACTCATAAATATATGTTTTACCAACTTCCCAGCCTTTAATACATTGATAACCTTTAGGCAACAATTCTTCATATTTATTATGCCAATCTTCTATAATGATTAAAGGCTTCCATTTTGCTATAGTATCCTGAGCCCCATCCAGAACTTGAGGTTCATATTCTTCTACATCTATTTTTATCAATGTAACATTTTTATAATAAAGTCTATCTAAAGAAAACGCCTGAACTAACAATTCGCCGTCTGATTGAACTGCGGAAGCTCCCATATTTCCTCGATTAACACTCATTTTTAACATTTGTGTCTTATCTGATAAGGCACAGTTATACATGTAAATACCTTTATATCCTTCAAGATTTTTAACTAGGATGGCATAATTTTCTGGAACTGGTTCAAAACAAATAATATACTCGTAAAATTTAAGAAAGTTAGCAAAATAAACAGCATGATTTCCAATATTCGCACCGATATCAATAACCACTCTCTGAACAGGAAAAAAATCGCGGATGAAATCTAAAACCTCAAATTCAAAAAAATCATTATCTCTTCGAATAGCATTGGAAAGTGCTTCATCTTTATGTAACTCAAGTTCCACTCCCCGCACTTTCATCCAAGAACACTTCCTTAAACTTCCTCATTACTATTTCAGGGGTACATTTCTCATAGCCTGTACCATTTACCTTCCAAGTAGAATTATATAATAATATATCTACCAGCTTTTCCTCACTATCATAATAAATTCCTTTATTACCTAATTCATGAATATGCGCCCGCTCTCCTGATAAATCGTATGTAATAACAGGTTTACCAGAAACAGCAAACTCCCCAACGGCAATACCAAATGTTTCCCCTCGACCTCTAGCGTGAAGCATAGCATCGCAGCTATTGATAAACGCTTTCTTTAACCAAGGATTTAATGAGGGGTCTACAAAAATAACCCTTTTAGGGTCTACAAGGGTTACTTCTGGTTTATTTGTACCCATGAATAAAAACCAAATATCTTTGGTGCGCCTTAATACCTCGTTGATAGCTTCCCACACAAAAGAGATATCAAAGGTATCTGGCGCTCCCAATCTTCCATAAACGATGGCATTTGCAGGAATTCCAGCATCCTTTCTTATATTTTCATAATACTCAGGAAGTTCTACAATGTGGGGTACAAAAGGAAGATTATATCTTTGCCCCGACCATTCTGAAATCGTAGCGTACCTATCTCCGTGCGGCTCGTTATCAAAGACAGCATGTACGACGTATGAGATGCCCACAGGGGCTTGGAAACCGTCTTTATAGCCGCTCTTAATATGATAAAGAACGTCAATATCCTCTATACCCTCATTAACAAAATAAATCTCTTTAAAACGTTCTTTATATATCTCTACCGCTGATTTACTGTGTTCTTTTTCTTGAAATGTGTAAATCTTTGAAGTATTACCTAAAATCGTTTCATTATAATGGGCATAGTGAAACATAGCGTTTCCTGTACCACGGGCATCAATTTGATTATTCAAAAATCCTATCCTCATCTAATACTCCCACCCAATTCCTTGGAATATCGATAAGGCCCATACAACTTCTTTCTTGCTCCACAATTACGCCCACATTTTTTCTCAAAAACTTCAAACCAAATCCCATCAACTGTAATTAAAGACCTTTCTCCGTATTTAGTCCAAACTTCGGGCCACTTATGTCCAAATACGCACACAAATTTCATCAATCTATCCTATAATGGGTAAATAGCCCATCTCCTTGTACTACTTTAAAGTTATTTTTGGCCCACCAATCTTGAATATCTACTTCAAGTGATATTCTAGGCCCTCCTGCAAACGGATAGATGTTTTTGCGCACAAATTCTGTCTTATACATACAGGGGTTATTCGTAAAATTGGCATATTGGGAGGTTGTAAAATACCAATTATTTACTTTCTGTATTTCTTGGAATTTTTCTGGATATTCTTCCCAATGGAGACAATCTAACAAGTATTCTGGTCGTGAAAATTCGTTACCAGCAAATTGTCTGCTCCATAAGGGATTGCCGGGTAACTTACGATGCCGTAGCTTAACACAATCGGCCATGCCCGCCGATATAAACAACTTAGCCTGTGAAATCGTAGGCTGTGCTTTTTCGATTAACTTCCAATCATTTTCTAAAAATAAAAAGAAGTCGCCAGTAGCTTCATCAACTAACCGGCGTAATGCTTGTCCAATCCCTATATTTGTCTTTTCTCCTATGTAATCATATTCAAAAAACTCCGCTATTTGAATATCGTCTTTGGAAATTTCCTGAAAGAAGATTAATTTTTGTGAATCGTCTAAACCATTATCTTCATAACTTTGAAGGGTATTTATAAGCGTTTGGTGTGCGCCCCAAGATAGTACCGCAATGGTCATTTCTTACCAGAAAAATCAATAAAGGACTCATAAGCTTCTGGCGACCAGTTGGGAATATTAACGCGCTTAATGCCGTCCCGCCTTTCGGGGGTCAACATGACGCACCAGATGTGGTTTCACACCTAAGCCCAGCCTAGCGCCTTCTGCGCGGTCAATAAGAAATGGCTCCTGAACATGCATGTAATCAGCCGCGTCACAACAGCCAGTAACAAAAACATGCTGAACAAACACCGAACCAGTCCAATTGACAGGTTGTGGGTCGCACTCAGCAGAACAGTATGCGAGGTCGTGGCCGTTGTATAGGCGTGGAGGGAAGGTTTTACCGCACGTATCACACGTCAGTTTCGTAACAAAACGGCAGGCGCACTTGTACTGGCAACCGAGGCATGTGTGGTCCCTTTCAAAAGGATGTAAAAAATTCTCATCAATATCTGCTGTCACTAAATCATCTCTCATCAATATTAGGCCAAACATCATCGAGAGTTAAAGGAATAATACCCTTTCGATAATCATCTAATGTTATATAAAACCTGTCTCCATATTCAGCAAGACGGCTTTTTGTATCTACATCGTCTGCCAAATCCTCATCAATCCAAACATTCACATATTTTCCATCACGGCGAATTTCTATAGATTGGATTCCACGTTTGTAATTTAATTCAATATAACCAAGAAAATAAGGCTCAGTCATTAGTTCCTCCAAAAAGAATTGGTTCGGGGCTTAGGTTTCGAACCTAAAATCTCCGCGTCCAAAGCGCAGCGTGTTACCAATTCCACCAGCCCCGAATGGCTCTCCCAACACGACTCGAACGTGTACTCAAACGGTTAACAGCCGTACGTTTTACCATTAAACTATAGGAGAATAATTATGCTAAGCCACGAAAGATATATACTCCTACCGTTCCACCTTTCATGGTTTCTAAAACTTCATATTTCGAAAGTACCCCCAAGATACTTTCATGACTATACTGTTCTAAATGGGCCTCAAACCAATTACCATCATGGCCCCAACCTTGACAATAACCATAGATGGGGAGTGAAACTACCACATACTTTCCATGCTCAGCGGCTTTGTCTATTACTTCGCGTCCCTGTGACTCGACTAAATGCTCTATCACATCACCTAAGATAACCATGTCATAAGTGCCAGCTTTATCCCAATCAAAATAATAAATATCAGAAATAAATATCTGGTTATACTTATCTCTCAATGCATACTGATTTACATATGGTGCCCAAGACTCTACTCCATCCAATTTTTCGATGATGCCATCACCTTGTAGAGCAAAGTAATAGGTTCCTTCTCCCGGTCCAACATCAAGAAAGGTGTGAAGGTCATTCTTTATACAAAATTCCTTTACTAAATCCTTTCCTTCAATAACTGAACCGGGCATTCATTTCTCTCCTTTTAATACTAGAAACAATTGAGCTACACGGGAATAATATTAGGAAGAATTATTCTTAATCAGAAACACAATTTAGCTGAACAACGGAAAGCACTAAATTGTTTGCGAAGGTTTGAACTCGCTTGGTGCTTTTACACACCGTAAACCGAAGTATCTGATTAATTCACTATCCTAATTTATTAGAGAGAATTTATTAGGGCAAGTTTTTTTAGCTTCACCCTCATGGCGAGGGCGATAGGGTTTTAACCTACAATCTCAAACTCTAAAGGTTCGTGCGAAGTATCTTGCTCTGTCACTACTCTAACAACAATTTTATTTGGTGCCCCCACAGAGATTCAAACTCTGATTAACTGTCCGAGAAACAGTAGTCCTTATCATTAGACGATGGGGACTCTAAATAACTAAAGAGAATTAGTCGAGAACAGAAAATGCCAGAAAATCTTTGCCTTTTAACGTTGGCTGGCCTACGAATGGAATCACCATTATGCCTAAATACTTCTTCTAGACAAGAAAGCGTAGTCACTACCATAACGCTTCTACGCGGTATCGGCTCTCTATAGCTTTGACCCTATAAAGATAATACTTGAAGTATCTGTTTTCTGCACTACTTTAGTTACTTATTCAGTTTTATAATAGCGAGAAATAGAGGTGAATACGGAGGTTTCAATTGCAAGAAGTAACCGTATTCTTCACTACGCTATCTTTTGCGCGAAATTTTTGGTGGCCCTCCGGGGAGTCGAACCCCGCTTACCAGATTGAAAGTCTGACGTACTTTCCGATATACGAGAGGGCCTTATTATTACTGCTGCATCTAACCTCGTCAGCTTTTATTGCTAATCGTACCCCGCCAGTCGGCTCGCGGTTGATGTTTTATGTGCGGGTCAGCAGTATTGTATTTAATTTAGAAGAGAATTAATTGCTATCAGATTATTTTCGCGCTCTGCCGTTGAGCTACACACCGTTTCCAGTGTAATAGGAATCGAACCTACAACTACGTCTTTACAAGAGAAGTAACTGATAACTTCACTGCTTCTAATTTTTTGATGGGGAAGAGCTAAAGATTCGAAAACCTTACCGGGGGTACTACTCCTCTTTTAGCCAAAGTTCAACAATGATTAATTACTTCATCTCCCTTGGTTTCGGCCCATCTTTATTCACTTTTTACTAGAGAGAATTTAGGTCGAATATCGACATCAAAGCTCCTGCTCTAACGATGAGCTACACCCGTCAAGTGTGACGGGGCTAGGAGTTTAACCTAGTACACAGAGCGCCCTACGAAGTAACGATATTCTACACTACTCTAGTCCCCCGCCCCCTGAAAAGGGAACAGAGTCTAATACTTACGAATTTCCTTTTCCATTACATCGCCCTTCTCTACGAAGTTGATGTAATCCAAAATCTTATCTGACCAACCATTAATTTGTGTAACATTCTTCTTTGTGCTCGGAGTTTGACTAGTACCATATGCTGACACATTCAAAGAATAAAGCCGAGCATTTGGATTGATTGCCGCTACATACTGTGTCCAAAGAATCTCAACAGAGCTATGCTTACCTAAATTCCAATAGGAAGAGTCATTTGTATTATAGCACTGCATATCTGAAATCAAAATAATTCGGTCAACTTTTATGCTATTTTTGATTAACTCTTCAAAAGCTAGCCAAGCGTTTGTTGAATGGCCAACATTTGTATTAACAATTTTCTGGATATTACTAATCATCGTATCGTCTGGATTCAGACGGATGATTTTCGCACTTTCACCAAAACCAACTGTAATCGATTCTTCGGCCTTTTTTACCGAAAGCGCGCCAATTACAGCAGCAACTTCGGCATACGAAACTTCGCTCTTAGCACTTACTTGTGAGCCCGTCATTGACCCTGAAAGGTCAACAAATACGGCTGTAGAACCACCAAGCTCAACATTCGTAATTGATTTCTCAAAAGCTTGGGCAATTGCTCGCTGAACCTTTTGATTATCACGAACATTCTTATAAGCACTATAGAACCGAAATGGTAGCTGCTTTGAACGCTTAATCTGCTCCTCGTCCGTTAAACGTTCAATTATAGCATCCAATTGAACATCTTTGTCGATAAAGTTTCTCAAATTACGTAGTAACGCCATATAACCCATATTCGGCGCTACAAGCTCCCAAGTTTCCTTGGAAGAGCCAAACTTAGAAATCAGTGTTTCCCAAGTAACATTTGATGCCTTGATAAGCTCTTTTGCTTCACCGTCAATAGTTTCTTTGGCAAGTAGTTTCTTTAGCGCGCCAATCTTTGGTAGCGCATCAGCATCCACGATATCGTGTACGAGATAATCGTACATAGCCTTAGAAACAGGATAATCCTTTTCACGATTAATCAAACGAAGAACATCACCAAGTTTAACCGCAGATTTATCTGAGTCATACTTGTTTAGCTGATATTCATCAAACTTATGAAAAGCGTCAGCCACACCCTTCTTCAATGAGTTAGGAATAGGCTTTCCATACTGAGCAAGCTGAAACGCTAAAACTTCTGATAATTCATCCGCACGCTTGATAATCTTTGGTGCATATTCACGAATAAAAGGCTTGCAAGCCGGGATACTCGCGCTTACAACTAAAATCACTTGTGGAGTCGTGCGCAAATAAATCTCGTTGCGCGCATATGCCGCTAACTGCAAAGGAAACTTTGGGTCTATCTTTGCAACTTCAACTACATCATCGATTGTATCTTGCGCCAACTTCTTGCCGCTTACATAGAACGTATCTTCGTTCCAAAATGCGCCAAGAACACGAGAAATAAGTCTCGCCTTTACTGGCAAAGTATATGCTACTTCGCCCTCATAGTTTACCGTAGTTTCAGCGTCAATCTTTTCCAGACGTACGGCTGTTTTTGTCTTATTTAGTGTTGCCATTCCTTTTACCTCAATTCGTTGCTAGCGATAATTTAGTCCGAGAATAGGTGATTAGAGTTTTTATTAAAATGTTATTTAAGAAGTATCTCTAATCGCACTACGGACTACTTATTATGTTCGGAAAAAGGGGTTCCGTTATTTTATATCACCCTCTTCCTTTGATTTTGGCCCACGCTTTTTCTTTCCCCCGGTCGGTTTTGGAGCCGGTCGTGGGCTACCAAATGGTCTATCTAATGTCCTAATAGGTTGTTTACTTGATTCTACCATAGGCATATACCTCATGTCAAGCTCTCTAGCAAGATTAGTCAAAATTGGAGATTCTGACCCGATTCGGACGGGTGAACACCTGTTTTGCAAACAGAGCTATTAGGCCACTCTAGCACAGAATCATGATTGGTGGAGGACACGGAGAATCGAACTCCGACCTACTGCGTGCAAAGCAGTCGTGCTACCATTACCACTACGCCCCCACAGGCTTGAAACAACGTTTACAAAATGGATTTAACACATCTTTAGTATTCATTGGAAGATGGTAGACATCTTTAGCTTGGTCAATATTACAAGCTTCAAAAACTTGAGGAGTTTTACTAGCCCCAATCAATGTTCCTAGATGTGTTTTATTTCGCGTTATAACGAAAATTTCCATATATTTATTCCTTTCTTTAATCTCCTTCCAAGGATGATGGCACTCATTTAATCATCCCAAAATCCCCACGGAGTATATCCTACTTCGTGACACTCACAAATATCACAATCATAGAAAACATCAAAAAAACAACAATCGTGTTCACACCAGCAAACTACAGGAGCAAAGTGGCGGGGAGTAGAAGATTCGAACTCCTGTCGGTTTAACCCGTCGCCCGTTTTCAAGACGGGAGCATTACCAAGCTCTGCCAACTCCCCCATGATTTTATTTGTTTTTTACTAGGTCTGGCCATAATACAACCTCATCGAACAGAAAATCTTTTCCACTCTCTGTAGGTAATGGGCCAATACCTAGAACTTTAGCATCCCATCCATCATCTTCTTTAATAACATAAATGGTTCTGCCTTTTAATTTTCCCCATTCTTCTACTCCACAAGCTTTTAAAATTCGTATAATATAGTTAATACCCCCCGGTGCCCCAATATGTCCATCTTTATTATAAGAAAGTGTATGCAATCCTACACCTTGACCAGAGCCCCCATAATCAAGTGTTAACCAAGCTGTGAAAATTCCATGGTCCTCAAAACCAAGAAAAGTGCTTTCAATCTTAGCGATTTGCTTATGCATTTATTCTTCCTCAAATTCCTGATATGGAACACCTAATTCTTTGGCCCAATGGATAGTATTAGCTGTCCCTCCTTCACCGAGGCGTCCTTTACTATAAAAGGCGAGGACCAAATCACTGTTTTCAACGATTCTTCGATTCCTGATGAATGTAGCACCGCGACCAAATCGACCGTATCTTGGGTAACAAACAAGGATATCGAAGCCCCTTTCTTTAGCATATCGTTGAGCCATGGAATCCACTCCAATGGCTCCCCCGGATACGATTGTATCATCTTCTTGGAGATATTCATCTAATGTCTTTTTTAATTGCTCCCAATTTTTGAATATGCGCGAACCAACGACAGCTATCTTTCTATTCGCTATCATTAGGACTATCCGGCCAATGGCGTACTTTCCACTCTTGAACAACTCGCTTATATCCGCATCGCTTACAAGTAACATGCATATGTTCACCACGCGCTGAGCAAGTAAACCAATAACATGTTTTTGTGGCGGGCTGGAATTCTATTAGAGGGCTATCTGCCCCACATTTACAACAAGAACCGAAATTCGTTTCCACAAGTTTTCCTTCTTTGGCGGATAGAGCGAGATTCGAACTCGCGGTAGACGAATAACGCTACAACGGTTTAGCAAACCGTCGCTTTAAGCCTCTCAGCCACCTATCCATTATTTTAGGAGCCCAGCCGCCGAGAAACCGTATCCAGCCCACGACGGTTCTCTGGCGCTCCCACTATGCACTATATCACACCCACAATAACAATGTCAAGTCTATTTTTCCTTAGTGTCCGGGTCATTTTTAAAAGCATTTAGAGCCTCAGAAAGTGGTATTTCACCCATTGTTGTTAGATTTTGATAAGATTGCTCACCATAATGTTTTCCCTGCCTATCTGTATAAAGATAGACAATCGTTTTAATTCGTTGAACAAATACCTTGGCATTTCCATCATTAATCTTCTTTATTTTTGGTTCGATAGTTTCAATTGCGGGAGCACTAATACCATTTTCAGGCAAATTCTCGGATGGCGGGAGGTTATCAATTAAATTCTTCCATATATTAGGGTCTTTAGGAATGGTCAGATTAATCACCTTTTTTCCAGATATCACTTACGTATGCATCTACCTTTACCGGAACCTTTTTTAATACCTCACTTGCTGAGCGAAGCATTGATTCCACAACTACTTCCTTAACACTTGCCGCGTGACGCTTATGGGCTAGTACAACGATTTCATCGTGGACTTGAATAATGATTTTTGCGCGATATGAATAATTTTCTAAATCATTGTATAAATTAATCATCGCTAACTTAGTAATATCGGCATTTGTCCCCTGAATAGGGGCATTAGCACCTTGTCGTTTGATAGATGCTATCTCTTGTAGATAATTCGGAGCATCGCCCGAAGTTGGGCGCTTAAAATACCTTTTGCGCCCAAGCATGGTAACAGAAAACTCATTTCTGTACGCTAACTCACCCGCTTGATGCAACCACTCAACAACATCTTTATAGGCTGCTCGATAACGATTCATGATATTTTGAACCTGTCTAAATGTAAACTTCGTAGACCGGCCTTCCTTCATTGATTCTAGATTTAGCATATCCATAAGTTTACTAGGACCCATCCCATAGGCTAACCCAAAGTTAATCGTCTTAGCAATAAATCGTTGTTCCTTAGTGACATTTTCTATCTTTAATCCAAAGATAGCTCCGGCTGTCGCTGTGTGTAAATCCTCACCAGAAGTAAACGCTTCCATGAATCGAGCATCGTTACTAAGCTCAGCTAAGATACGCAGTTCGATTTGTGAATAATCAGCAACCACAATTGCGTAGTCTTTTAGTGACACGCATTGACGAAATTCATCTGGCATCTGCTGTAGATTCGGTTTTTTACATGCAAATCTTCCTGTTGCTGTTCCTATCTGTTGCCAATCAGGATGAATTCGATTTGTAAAAGGATGAATCTCCCCTAGAAATGTTTCCCCATAAGAGGACATAATCTTTTGGAGTTTTCGATAGTGTAAAAGCTCTTTTGCGGCTGGATGATTAATAATACCAATTTCGCGCTCATTTGTAGCATTTAAATGCACGCCAATCTTCCCGAACGCTTCTTTTAGTTGCTTAGGACTGTTAAGATTAATAGCATCCCTAACAAACATGCCTAATTGTTCTGACACTGTTTCAGGAAATAACAATTCATTCATCTTTACTCTGGAAGTTTCATGCTCTATAGCATAACCTTCCATTTTTGCACGCCATTTTGGAACATCAATAGGCACGCCTTCTATCTCCATAGCAGCAATAACTTGTGTAAGCTGGAACTCAATATCAGCTACTTGTTCCATTCCCTCTTTGGCTAAAATCTCTTTTTGTGCCTTCCAAATCGGGAATAAAACAACAACATCGTTAGCAGCATAGGATAGCTGCTCGTCTGTAAAGGCTTCTAAGGGCCGAATTTCCGTAAATGACATTCTGATGCCTTTACCTAGCTCAACACCCGCGTACTTAGCTGCTAGAGCCTTCAGACCTGTGTTTGCATAGCCGGGAGAAATAAGTGCTTCAGCTATCATCGTATCAAAAACATTGTTAATTTTTGCGCCTAAATGATTAAGGGTAAATGCTTGCTCAAACTTAGCATTCTGGATAAGTTTTAACCATTTACGGCTTTCAAAAAACGGAATAAGCGGATGTAAATCCACCGTTCCTACATTGATGACATATTGCTTATCACCAAATCCTATCTGGCACAACAGAATTCTAGAATCTAGTGGGTTAAGTCCACTAGTTTCTAAGTCGAGTGCGAAAGTATCGTATCTGCCAAAGTCGGCAAGAACGTCTGTAAGGTTCTTTTCGACATAGATGAAATCAACCACTCCGTTTGCTCCAATACTAATTTTTTAAACTTTTCCCACTGTACAACATTCATTTCTAACTCTCCAACATCTTTCACACCAAGACTTGTATAATCTAGAATAATAGAATCTTCTCCAAGAGAATGTTGTAATGAAATAGCCGCACTTTTACCGGGGGCATCATTATCGGGAACGATAACAATCTTCTTTCCGCGTAATAAACTTCGATTTGACCGTGTAATATGAGTTCCTCCGACGACTGCTGCCGGATATCCGTTTTGCCGAAGTAACAGCCAATCAAATTGACCTTCCGCAATAAAAATGATAGGCGAATGCCTAACTTCCCAAAAACCAAAAATGGGTTTAGGCATCCTTGTTCCAAGATATTTTAGTTTATCATTCGTAACAGTTCTTCCCATCATAAAATCACATAACAAACTCCCTGAAATGAGATTCGGAATAGTTATTCGATGAGACATGGCCTCATAACCATCTTTGCTTATCAAGCCTATTTCTTGACCTAACTTATATTCTTCTGCGTAATTTAAACGTAAAACTTTACCATCTGTATATCCAATCTTATACTTCATGGCTGTATCAGCAGTTATCCCCCGCCCAAATAAATATGTTAAAGGACCGGGACTTTTTAAAGCAAATTGATGATACTCCTCTGCACAACCATATAAAAATTTATATGTTTGAGTAGAATTTTTAACCTTTATAACGGTATTTTTATCTGATTTAAGAAATCGAAAATCTTCCCCAACATATTCCCTCGCAGCTTCGTCAGACATGCCTTTAAAGTCAGTCAGAAATTTTACTGCATCTCCCCACTCATGGCAACCAAAACAAAAATACGTCCCACTCGGATAAACAGTAAAGGATGGGTCACGGTCACCCCTATGAAAAGGACAATGCGCAACCCACCGTTCCTGACTGCTCTCGATTAGCTTGATATTATTCTCTTTTAGAATATCATAAAGATTCACGCTTCTCCACCACTGCGCCGATATTTAATTGTGTGTAAGCCTTAACAGGATAAAATCCTTTTAAATTTAGTGTTGGAATTTCGTTGATATAACCAGCTAATATCTTTTGGCTAAAGCCTGTCTTATGTTCTTGCCCCGGACCTATCTGCAATCCAAATATTTGGTCCATTTCCATGCCATTAGACGGATTTCTAAGCCACCCACGAATCACAAATTCCAAATCCGGTACTAAAAGCAATAATGTTGCACCGGGCTTCATTACTCTTGCAAATTCTCGTAATGTTGGTGGAACATGATATTTTGTAACATGTTCTAAAGTCTGCCAACAAACAATACCATCCACAGATTCGTCAGGAAAGGGCATATCCCACATATAAGCTTTGACATTTACTTGGTCACTTTCTTCATAAGCATCAACGCCAATAAAGCGGTCATCAAGTTTTGAATCTGCTCCACAGCCAACATCTAATAAAAGCCCGCCCTTGCCCATCATCTCATAGACAAGATTAACCCACGGGGAATTTATTGGTTCATCACTTCCAACAAATATTCTCATACATTAACCAACATATACAAGACCCTGTTCAACAGGAAAGTTTTCATTGATTGTTCTTACCTCACAAGAACCCCCCACACAATCAAACATGCTTTGTTCTTCTATAGTAGCAGCTACAGAGTCAGAATGTCCAGCCGATATAATTTTTTTAGCTTCCTCAATGGGAATAGCTTCCAATGGTTCTTCTCCTCTACTTCCGGCTCTATAAAAGGTAGCGCCTTTTAAGTATGGTAAATACTCAAGCCATAAATCAGATAGATTGTCAAGAGAATAGTTTTCTGGAAGATTGATGGTTTTGCTGGTGGCATTATCGATATGATTCTGGCAAACTCTTTGCATCTCAAAATGCTTGAATGGCGAAATATCGTATGCTCCTTCAAGCACGCCAATATCTTTTCCTTGTTCTTCTAGTTCACCCCAAAGAGGGTCAATTACTAACTCTTTATCCAATTGTCTAGACCCATCGGATGTTGGACGATAAAATCTTCTCCAATAAGCGGGCGCAAATAATGGCTCAATTCCAGTTGAAACATCTGAAACCATACCTGTAGTGCCTGTTGGAGCAATCGTTAGAATAGCACAATTTCTAATACCATTATCACGAATATCATCAATAATACGTTGTGACAAAGCTCTTTTAACAAATCCAGAATCTAAAAATTTTTCATCATATGCGGGAAATGGTCCCTTTTCCACTGCTAAGTCAACAGAAGCTTGATATGCTTCTTCTTTAATAAATTCCATGATTTGGTCAATCATATCAAGAGCGAATGAAGAGCTATACGGAATTCCCATTTTTATCAACATTGAATGAAGTCCCATGATGCCAAGACCAATACGACGCACATTGTTGCAATTATCGCGTATTTCTGGAAGAGGGTATTCATTAACAGAAAGAACATTATCGAGAAATCTTACAGCAGTGCAAATAGTTTTTCTAAGCTGCGTGGTATCAAGTTTACCATAAGCATCAACAAATCTTGGTAATACCAAAGCTCCTAAATCACAGCAACCATACTCTTCCAGCCAAATCTCTCCACAAGGATTTGTACTGATAAGTGGCTTATAATACCAAATATTGGATTCTCTATTAGCTAGGTCCCCATTTAGAACTCCCGGTTCACCAGATTGCCAAGCATTATAAACAATCTTATCCCACACTTCTTTAGCATTTATTTTTTTACTTGGTTGATTGCCCCAAATTAAATCGAAATCCTCATTCTTTCGAATTTTGTTGATAAAAGTCTCAGTATTTACTTTTTTATCAATAATAACAGATACATTAGCATTCGTAAGCTGTTTTCGGTCTAATTTTTTATCTAAGAATTCCGGCATATCTGGATGAGAAATATTTAGGTCTAACATAAGAGCTAATCTTCGCCCGCCACCGGCAACAAGAACATCACCAACAGCATTTATCATTTCCATCAAAGAAACAGCGCCAGTAGCTATTCCGCCAGTTCCGTGGATTTTGGAGCCTCTAGGTCGGATTGGACTGACATTGACACCAACGCCACCGCCCATACCAGAAATAACAATAACGTCATGTATTGTTTTACCCCAACCTTCTCTCGAATCTTGTGTATTAAGAACAAAACAATTCAAAAGCTGCGCTCTAGGTCTGCCACTTCCATACCAAATCCTTCCTCCGGGCATAAATCTATTAGTGACAATTTCCTCATAAAATTCTTCTTTGATACCTTCACGTATAGAATCATCTTCTGCGCCTGATACATGAGAAGCTAATCGCATTGATGCCCCATCCCAAGTTTCTTCGGGGTAGATTGTATACCTTTCCTTAAATATTGTTTCAGATAATCCTGTTGGAGTATATTTTTCACTTTTTTTAACCCTTACTGGTGTCAATGCTATCTTTCTCCTTCTTTAATTCTTGGATTTCTTCTAGAAAATTCCAGAAACGGTTACATTTGTAGATATCACCTTCACTTTGGTATGAACATATGTAAGGTAGGTACACCTTATGTTTACGCGCTAAGGGCGCACGAATCTCTTTCCAACATGGTTTTTGAAATTTACAAGGAATAAAAGATTTTGTTGAAGTTTTTTGAAATCTATTCGTCGGACTCATCAAATTTTGTGTTCTATAGTCAGAATTAGACGAAATAATTACCAAGTTGCTGGGACTGTTATCCTGTGTGTTACCGTTAACGTGTCTTACATCTTCATCAGGAGTAAGAGGTCTACCTAGCAAATCTTCGGCAACTAAGATTTGTTCTGGAACATACCCATTTCCCACAGCCCTAGAATTTTGGGGACTGTGAACTAATGTATAATAATCGTAGATTTTTTTAGGTTTTGTCATAAGGGAATACTTCTTAACACTCCTTTATAGGGTATTGTTGGGCCTCCTGAGAAGCTTAATTTTTAAGAAAATTTCTTTTTACTTTTCCTTGACATGGGGGGTCTAACATTGTTATAATAGGTTTGCCGGGACAGCGGGGTGCACAGAAATACTATTATTACCTGAGCATATACTGTAGCATACTAAGCATACTGAGCAAATACGGAGTTATTAAATGTTAGACTATAATTATCGAAGTAGATGTTGTTTAGCTCCTATCAGATTAGGAAATAAAACTAAAAAAGGTATTCGCATCAAAGTTTGGGTATGTGTTCGTTGCAAGAAGGCTGATATAGACATTATATCAAAAGAGGAGGCTCAACTTCAAGGAAAAAATAGGCCGATAGAGGGTAATTTTTCCCACAATATTAAGGAACCTTCACTTGACAGCCCCGACTACGGGTAGGATACTCGCGTAGCCAAGTAAGGCGACTGCTCAATTCAGTCAAATTCGACGGAATTTGGAAGAATCGAACACAATCGCTTTGCTTGGCTAATTTAATAGCGGTTGGAAAATTCTCTCGATTAAAACGAGGTCGGGGAGTTTTTTACCGCTTAGAAAGAGCGAGTGGATAACCTGTACTGAGATACAGAATTTACTCGCTTTTTCTTTTATGGAGGTATTTGTTATTAAGTACTTACGTTTGCTCCCTATTTTTATAGTGGTTTTTTTACTAATAACTTTTGAACCAGTAGTATTTAGTGAATCCAAGCCAATCCAACACAAAAATCCACAAATTAGAATATATGAAAAGCCATATTTACCAATTCCATATCAAACTTTCGATGCTACTGAATTTATTCCATATTCGATAGAATTACCTGAAATTAGTCCAAAACCAACCAAAACGCCTATAATTACCATAATTGATGAAAGAGTTTTTTCACCTTCAATAATAGAAGTTCGTGAGTATGCTTTTCTTAAAATTGGTAGTTATCAATTTAGGTGTTTAGATAGACTTTGGACACGAGAAAGTAGATGGCGTACAACTGCACACAATAAGTATTCGGGCGCTTATGGTATCCCCCAAGCATTACCAGCCGATAAGATGGCATCTGCTGGAGATGATTGGCTTACTAATCCTATGACTCAGGTAATATGGGGATTAAAATATATCAAAGGTCGGTATGGAACAGCTTGTAATGCTTGGCAACACTCTTTAAATGTAGGATGGTATTAATTTAGAGGAAAATATTTCTAAAACGGCTTGACCTTATAGCTATCACTATGATATAGTATAGATGTCACCAGCGGATAGCCCTCAAGCAGTCCGAATGCTGGCTCTGGTGATAAGTGAGCAACGTTTATTGGTTTTATAGCTCCATGTAAAAAACAAACCATCGTGTCTCCTTCGCGTTTAAGGAGCGATGCTTATCGGGAAATGCTATCGTTAGGATTGTCTCCCCGTCTATGTCATGTGACGTTAAACATTGATGGAGTCGATTTCAGCCGGGAGCAAAGTACAAGCTCCCGGCCTAAATTCTTTGTAAAGGAGAAAAAGTGGATATCTTGCAAATTATTCTTGATGCAGCTATTTTTCTTGCTTTGGTTGGTGTCGTAGGTGCTGTTATCACGACCCAAAGCG
>Ga0209323_10000562_pt1 | contig 24096 bp, 13 predicted proteins | sample Rifsed19ft2_FD_184014 | JGI IMG/M metagenome (GOLD analysis project Ga0209323, IMG submission 184014) | Soil microbial communities from Rifle, Colorado, USA - sediment 19ft 2 (version 2) | ecosystem: Environmental > Terrestrial > Deep subsurface > Rock core/Sediment | place: Rifle, Colorado...
CAGCAGAGAGTTTATATTTTCTTCCTTGTCCAAGTGCGCGTTTTCGCTCTCTTTGGGATAAACGTTTTTCCTCTGCTTTTCCCCATAATGGTTTTAGTTTTGTACAAAGAACAGTAAATTGTTCTATCGTTAATCCCGTGAACCGATATAAAATGCGTGGCCTTTTCGAAATCTTTATGTATTTTAGCATTCCTCACCCCCTTTCGGGGGGTAGTATGCCATTTTTAAATTAATTATGCAATAGATTTAATGAATACAAACAGTTCTTTATCACTCCAATTTTTACCAATTTCAGTTGTTATTTGTACCCTTAACGAAGAGGACAATGTCGGAGACTGTATAGATACTATTAGAGGTAATAATCCATCAGAAATTATCGTTATAGACGGTGGCAGTAATGATAATACAGTGAAAATCGCTACTGGTAAAAAAGCACATACGATTGTCTGTGAAAGAAGAGGATTGGCGTACCAGAGATATGTAGGAGTTGATATTGCAACTCAGCCTTATGTAGCATTTATTGACGCTGATGATAGACTCGATAGCACTGTTCTTTCAGCAATACTTGATGAATTAATAAAAAACAAATGGAAGGCAATAGGAATTCCGTCTGGTGTTTTTAAGCCTTCTTCTTATTGGGAAAAAGCGATGGGGTTTTTGGATAATGCCTATCATAATATGCCTGGGCGTACAAATATGATTGGTAGGCCTGCGCTCTATGAAAAAGAGACCTTGATTTTGGTTGGAATAGATAAAAATTGGGGTATTGGAATTGGAAATGAAGACACCGATCTGTCGATTAGATATGAAAAACTGAACATTCCTATGGGAATTGGAACGGGGAAATTGTTAAGGAAGCACCCTTCTACTTTTAACTCTTGCATTAAAGCATGGATAAAGTACGGTAAGGGGGATGCAAAGATATCCTTATTACATCCTGATAAAAAGAAAAATATGCTAAGTCAAGTATACAGAAAATACTTCGGCAAGATGACAGGATTAGCCTTAAGAAAGAGACAAATAAAATATATTCCTTTTATCTGGATGATGGGAATAACAAGGTTTATTGTGGCTGTTTGGTATTTAACAGTATTCTCAGAAAGATTGGCGCTTCATAAAAGATTAATGGTGAAAGCATGGAAATAATTATGATTTAGAATGCTTTTATATAAATTCCAACAACCAATAAATAATAAACATTACTTCTTGAACTGTTGAATATAAGTGCTTATTTATCCTCTTTTCTTATCCAAACCATAACGAGTTGAAAGGGTTGTAAAAGGAAAAAAAGGGGAAATGGAGAATATCTTAAATATTTATTTTTTTATTATGATTATCAGGTAACATAATCAAACATTAAAAGATTATGCATTTGGAAAAAAGATTGCAGCGTATTCACAATAGAGATTATGCATATTTAGTTGGCAGCGGGACTGCTGGTATTTACGGTATTTTAAAGGTCATGGGGTTTAAAAATGCCAGGGTTGGTATCCCAAACAGTGTCTGCATGAATGTCCCCCTTGCTGTCATATTTTCAGGGAACCAGCCTGTATATCTTGACATATCAATTGAAAACCTCGGCCTGTCCATGGAATCCCTGGAAAACTGTCCTGTCAGGCTTGACGTCGTCATTGCCATTCACTCATACGGGTCCGTGTGCAACATTGAGGCAATCAGCAAATATTGCAAACGTCAAAACATCTTTTTGGTAGAAGACCTTGCAGTTGCTCAGGGAGCAAAGATAAATGGAAAGCCTGCAGGAACCTTTGGAGATGTATCACTGGTAAGTTTCGGAAAGGGCAAGATAGTCGATGTTGGCCACGGAGGAGCCGTACTTACCGATAACAGGGATTTGTTGAAAGAGCTTATAAATCTGGGTAAGTGTCTTTCTCCACATACCAGTATGCATGATAAAAGGATTTCAAGGTTGAACAGTTACTATACCCAACTATACAACAATTATTACGGAAGAGGTTTGAAAGAACATACCGACCATTTTTGTGAAAGAGCAATAAAGTCAAAAGATGCATTTCTGTTCAGCTTCGATTTGTCATATTGCGAAAAAATTGAGTCTGGCTTGAAGAACATTGAGCTAAATATTTCAACAAGAAAAAAATATGCAGAGTTTTTAACAAATAGGTTATCAGATCTCAATATAGAAATATTCCAACCTCCCGAAGGTTCTGTTCACTGGAGGTACAATATTTTTCTCAAGCGAAAAAACAGAGATATTATTTTACATACATTGTTGCGCAAAGGATACAAGATTAGCAGTTGGTTTCCTTCTGTTGATCTGTACTTTGGAAAGACAAATGAAATACCTGTTAACACACCCATTAGTGATCATATAGGAGAGACTATTTTAAACATCTGGATAAATCACGAGGTTAATGAAGACTATCTGATAAGCATATCAGAAGAAATTCTCCAACTTTTGAGTGATAGTATGGAAGATGCCCATGTATGCAATGCCAGTTGAAAAAACAAAGCATTTTTATACCTCAAGATTCATGAATCTTGCTGACTACCGACTGGAAAAGGTAGGGATAGAAAGTCAAAAGGATGCAGAAAGATGGAATGAGATCGTAGAGAAATCCGAACAGGGAACTATATTTTCTCGTCTGAATTACCTTACGGGAATAGATCAAAGGGCAGGACTATGGTATTGTTACAAGAACAAAGAATTGAAGGCAGCAGTCGCCATTATGGAGGATAACAATGGCAAAACTACGGGCCTTCATGAGTTTGTAATATACAATGGGATTATGTTTATTCCGCAAGAAAAGAACCAGAACCGGGCTCAGATAATGTCTGAGCAGTTCCAATGTACCTGCTTTATTGTTGAAGCCTTAAGTAAGAAATATGACCAAATACGCCTAAACATGCCCCCCTTCTTTACTGATATAAGGCCGTTTTTGTGGCATAACTATGGTAAGAAAGGCCCTCATTATCTATCGGAAGTTCTTTATACAAGCTTCGTTAACATCAAAGGCTTTGATGATGGCTTAGATAATGAGGAGATACCTCTGTATACTCAGGCCAGTACATCTAGGAGGCAGGAGATAAGGTATGCCCAAAGAGAGGGGGTTTATACAAAAGAAGAGTTTGATTCTGCAATCTTCTTAGAGTTTTATGAGCGGACCATGTGGAGACAGCAAATATCATGTATGCCCAATTATTTAAACAAACTATTCAATTTGATAGTACACTTAGGCAGAGAACGCCTGGCGAGAATGTTCATTAGCTATACAGCTAAAGGAGAGCCTGGTAGTGCAGCTATCTTTTGCATTGACAGTAAAAGGGCATACTACCTGTTCGGTGCAAATAACCCTGAGTTGAGAAATAGCCATACAGGAACAGCCGTTCTCTGGCATGCATTCCGTTACCTGAACCAAAACGGAGTACAGGAGGTAGACCTTGAAGGAATCAACAGTCCGCAAAGGGGCTATTTTAAACTAAGCTTTGGTGGAAACATAATACCCTACTATCATTTGGCATTAGATAATCGCATAGAGGAAAATTAATATGATAAAAAAAAATGAATTAGAATGGGAAACGACGTATCAGGCTTCCACGTCCCGTCATAAAAATATTTACCCTTCTGAATTGGTTGTTGGGTTTGTAAGGCAAAATTACAATAATAAACTAGACAAAGATACCATTCAGTGTCTGGATATTGGATGTGGTTGGGGTAATAATTTGTATTTTCTGAAACAAGAGGGGTTTTGCTGTCATGGAATCGATTTAAGTAAAACTGCGATTAAACATTTGAAACACGATTTTGGCAATAATGTACACTGCGGAGATGCGCAAAATTTACCATATAAGAATAATTTCTTAGATTTTGTTATAGACCGTGCCTCAATTATGCATAACCGTCGAGAAAATATCACTTTAATATTTTCAGAAATACATCGAGTTTTAAAACCAGGAGGGAAACTTTTTTCAATAATGCGCAAAATAGGAAATGATGATTTTCTCGTTACTAAGTTTTCCGAACCAGAACTAAAAAAAGAACTGTCGATATTTAATATTTTTGAGATCAACTACTCATCTTTTACAAAGAACCATGGTCGTGACATTTTTTCAGTCTACGTTATTGAGGCGCAGAAATGATATCTCTACTCAGACAACTCTACCCTCTCAATCGCCATCTCGTTGGTAATGACAATGAGAAGGCGTTACAAATGATCAAAATGGAGTTAGGGGATTTAATTATTCACAAATATCCAACAGGCATGCAATGCTGGACATGGCGCATACCTGAAAAGTGGGAAATCACTTCTTCTTATATCGAATGTGAAAATGGCCAACGTTTTGGTGAGTTTGAAAAACATCCCCTGCATGTAGTGACTTACTCTCTGCCAGTTGACAAGACTGTGTTACGAGAAGAGCTGGACTTACATCTTCATACTAATGAAAAACAACCTGACGCCATTCCCTATGTAACAAAATATTACGAACGGGACTGGGGGTTTTGTCTTGCCAAAAAAGACATAGATCAACTTTCAGGAAAGAACTTTAAAGTTTTTATTGATGCAATGCATGTACCAGGGGAGCTTCTTGTTGGCGAATATACTATACAAGGGGAATCTGATCAGATTGTTATAGTCGTTACCAATATTTGTCATCCTGCACAAGTGAATGACTCTATATCAGGTGTTGTCACTGCAGTTGATCTAATTAAAATGTTAAAAAAGGGAAGTTTGCATTACACCTATAAATTCCTGTTCCTGCCGGAAACAATTGGCTCCGTTGCATGGATGAGTCAAAATGAGTCCCTCATTCCCAGAATCTACTGTGGTCTATTTTTTGAAATGTTGGGAAATGACAATGACCATCTGTTACAACACAGTTTTGAAGGAAACACAAAGATAGATAAGATAGCACTACATGTACTGGGACAAAAAACAGAGAACTTCAGGGCAACGGAATTTAGAAAAGGGCCAGCCAGCGATGAAATGATTTTTGACGGTCCTGGAATAAACAAACCGATGATCAATCTCTCGAGATTTCCCTACCCAGAGTATCACACAAGTATGGACTCACCAGAAATTATAAACGAGGAAAACCTTAAAGAATCGAGAGATATTTTATGCGATATAATTCTTATACTTGATCGAGACAGAATTCCTGTTCCGAAATTTAAAGGTCCTGTTTTTCTCTCAGGATACGGCATGTGGATCCACTGGGAGGAAAACCGATGTAAAAACAGCACAATTCCCGTAAATGAGGATAATGCTTACCTACGTAATATCGCACTGGACTATATTATGATACTAATTAACGGTTACAGATCAATCTTTGAAATTTACAATGCACTTAAGGAAAAAAGTAATTTCCCTGTAGAACTTGATTTTGTATATAATTTTATCAAGCAACTTGAGCTACATCATCTGGTTGAATGGAGAGAATATTGAGTCAAACGGATTTCAATAATCTAGCTGAAGACGTTAGTAATTGGTTTTCAAAAATGAAGGTGAAGGAAACGTCCTACGGTCGTTTTAGGATGAGTAAATCAGCGTATCATGCATTCTCACTCGATGCTTCTTCATTGGCGGCCGACCTATGTTATATGCTGGCAATTCAGACTACTGAGGCAGAAAAGGATGAACAGGCCAATTTTTTCAATGACCTGCAAGCCACTGAAACAGGTTTCTACCATGAGCCGTTTATAAATGAATTGGAAAAGTTACAAATTAACCGGGTGGTTGAAATGTCCGGCACCTACTTTGGATTCCAGCTATGTGGTGCACTGGAGGTAATCGATCGTCTACCCCGCTATCCTTTTAGGTTTTACGAATTCACTCTGAGAAAAAGTGCGATAACAGAATATCTCGAAACCAAGTTTCCTTGGAATCACTCGCCTTGGGGTGCTGGAGGCTGGATAGACTCCATTGCTACTATGCTGAGGATGAATATTAAAATGGGTTACAAAGAATATCAGTTACCATTAGAAGAAATGATTGAGTGGCTTCAAGAAAATCAAAATCCTGAAACTGGACTTTGGGGAAACTTAGATTCGCCAAAGGGTTTAACCGGCCTGGTAAATGGTGGCTACCATATTCTACGCGGCACTTTTTTTCAAATGAACATGGATATTCCCTACCCTGAGCGAATCATAGACGCTTGCATAAATGTATATAAGGAGAACGATTATTTTAAACCCGGCAATGGGGAAGGTTGCCACGATCTTGATCTTTTTGACCTGATGCTACAGGCAAGCAAATATAGTCCAGCATACAAAAAAGAGGAAATATCCAGAATCTGTGAGGAAAGATTTTCTGAGATACTATCATTTCAAAATAAAGATGGGGCATTCTCTTTCTTCCCTCATAAGGCACAAACAGAGCACAATTATTACAAAATCAGCCCAGGAAAAGAAGAAAGCGATATGCAAGGCACTGTTTTCTATATGCAAACACTGAAGCGTATTTCAGAACACTTAGGGATAACATTCAATATCAAAAGATCAAAAACACATGGCTATGCATAGATTATTTGTAAAACAAAGTTCTATACGTTATACAACAACTAAACCAGCCGAACTTTCTATAGGAGGTCAACATGGATAGGAAAAAAGTCTTAATGATTTTCCCTAATCATTACCTTCATACAAAATGGCATTGGATACCGACTAATTTCATTTTTCTAGCCTCAACACTTATTGGCCGTGGGTATAAACCTATATTAGTTGATGATAGGTTACTCACGCGGGCAGAAACCCTCAAAATAATTGAAGATAACATCAATGACACCCTAGTCGTACTCATTTCTACCGCAACCGGCAGACAACTATATAATACTCGGATTCTGGCAGAATATATCAAAAGAAAAGCAAGTATACCTATTTGTGTTGGCGGTGCACACCCATCAGCATTACCCAAACTCACATTAACTGATAAAAATCTAGATTATGTCATAGAAGGCCAGGGAGAGCAGGCTGTTTGCGACTTGTGTGATCTGATCTATAAAAATAAACAAACAGAAGACAACCTCAATCTAATACCTAACCTTTACTTTAGAACTTCAAAAAACAATATAGTCAAGGCAACAACTCCATTTAAAAAGATAAATGTGAGGGACATGCCTCCGTTGCCATATTTTAATAAAGATTTTATTGATATTGAACACTACCTGAACCCAAATACCTTGTCAGTTAATTATACAACAAGCAGTGGATGCATAGGATCATGTGATTTTTGTTACTTTCCTGAGGACTATAAATTTAGCGCATTTACAACTACTAGAGTCATTGATGATTTGAAGAGGTTTAAGGCTAATTACAGAATTAAAAATTTAACCTTTGATGATCCAACTTTTTTTGTAAGCCCTAAAAGGTCTGTTGAAATTGCAAAACTCATGATTAAAGAAAACCTCTCCATTATGTGGCGGGCAAATGGTAGGGTGGATACATTAAGCAAATTTCAAGAAGATGATATGATGATAATTAGAGATGCAGGGTGTCATATCATACATGTTGGTTTGGAATCCGCTTCAGAACGACTCCTTAAAATGATGAATAAACAAATCAACCATGAAGATTGTATAAAATTGGTGCATCTTTCAAAAATTTCAGAAATTCGGTTCAGGTTTCATCTCATGTTTGGGCTACCCAGCGAAACGATAGATGATTTAAAGATAACAAGCTTGTTTTTAAAAAAAATGCTCCGTATATATCCTGCCTTTGACTATACTTGTAGCTTTTTCACCCCCTATCCTGGCAATATATTGACTAAACTTGCACAACAGTTTGGTTATATCCAACCTTCAACACTTAAAGGGTATGAATCTGTTGAGTATTTAAATCACAAATATCTTCCCGAAAACGACCGAATAGTAGCTCAGGAAACCTCTCCTTGGGTGGAGGATTATGATATTCCATGGTACTCAGAAAAATATAATAGAGAGTACATGCAAGCGTTTAGAGAATTAATCCCTGAAAAAAGAGATATGTTGTCTACTGGTGGACAAACAATTGATATTTTTTCTCATGAGTAAAATAAAATATTCAATACTGATATAAGGCATAGATGTTCTAATATGAATATAAAGCTGAACAGCGAAAGAGCTAAAGTATTGCTGTTAAACCCTTTTTCTGACAACTGCTTTAAGACAGAATCAGAGCAAGTGATCCAACAACTTAACAGACATATTCAATGTGATACCCCCCTTGGCCTGATTTATGTCTACACATACGCAAAAAAAGAATTGCAAGATGTTGATTTTGTTTTAATAGATGCACAGGCCATGTTGTTTGAGAATGCCTCACTGGGCATGGAAGAAAACTGGAAAAAGCTTATTTCAATAATTTCTGATATAAATCCTGACGTCATCGGTATCGGGGCATACTTTTACAGAGCATCCGGCCTGTTCCACGAAACATGTAAAAGGATAAAAACCATTCTACCTGACACTACGATTGTTGCAGGAGGAAACTATCCCACCGATGCTACTAAAATTGTGCTGACGGACAAAAATATTGATTACATCATTGTTTCAGAGGGGGAAGTGCCGTTCACGGCTTTTTTAAAATCTTTTTTTGCAGGTAAAAATGTCCATTCTATTGGTGGTCTATGCTATAAAAACAACGAAGGAGAACTTGTAATAAATAAAAATAGTTTTATAAGTGACTTATCAAAAATCCCGATTCCGGATCGATCACAATTGCCTATGCACCTCTACGGAACTGGGAGAAATGCACTTGACAGGGTTTATTCAAACTACAGGGCTTTGAGTATGACAATATCCAGAGGCTGTGCCTTTGAATGTACTTTCTGCACGGCAAGAAATTTCTGGGGCAGGAGGATACGATATAGAGACACCTCTTCCGTACTTGATGAGATGCAGTTATTAAAAGAAAAATACGGTGCAAGCATAATTTTGATTGATGATGACAACTTTCTATTAAATAAAGCAAAAGCCTCAGATGTTATGGAAGGAATGATTAACCGTAAACTCGGCTTAAAATGGATTTGCGGTGGAGGTGCAAATGTAAAAGCCCTTAACGATGATGATTTTTTGGACTTATCAATTAGATCCGGTCTCTGTTTTTTAAATCTTGCAATTGAGTCAAGTTCTGATAAAACACTCCGAAGGATTAAAAAACCATTGAAGGTTGAAGAATCTGTTTCACTGGTTTCAAAAGTGAGAAAAAAATATCCTCACATGTATGTTAACAGTTTTTTTATTGTCGGCTTTCCATTTGAAACCAAACAGGAAATCATAGATACCTTGGAATTTAGCAATGAACTACAACTTGACTGGAGTTCTCATTATATTTTCAAACCCTTCCCCAACACAGAGCTTTATGAATATTGCATTGATAACAATCTAATAGATGAATTCAATTATAATTATGGTGAAAACTTCAAGGAAAGTAACCTTAATGGTCCAGATTGGACAAGTCGATGGCTATTTGAAATAAATTATGAATACAACTTAAAAGTCAATTTCCTTAATAACAGGAATCTTAAACTTGGTAATTACGCACAGGCATTGAAAGATTTTGAATATATTATCGATATTGCACCAAACCATGCTCTCGCTTACAGGCAGGCTTCATTAGCCGCAAATGGAGTGGGAAACAGCTCAAAATCGTACATGTATTTACAGAAGGAAAAAGAAATCATGCAAAAAAAAAATGAATTTACTATGTGGTATGAAAAATTATCAATCAATTAAAATATAACCACTCCAGTCTTTAAATCATTCAAATAAACTGTAACATTAAATGTAATTAATAATGGGTGACCTTATATCAAGAAATTGTCCTGTATGCGGGCAATCCAATAATGAGCTTTTGTTCCACCAAATGTTTAAAAATATCATAGGAATTCCACATAAATCCTTTAAACAGGAAATTGTAATATGTTCAAACTGTGGAATGGTTTATGTAGATAATTTTCTTAGCGACGTAGATATAGAAAAATACTATACCGCAATGTCAAACTATGAGTATTCAGAGGATTCATATGAATACCACAATGCTTACAAAGAAAGAAGCAAAAGACAGGTTAAATACATACTGTCTCATACCAACGCTCAAGCAGGGTCTGTTCTAGATATTGGATGTTCTGTCGGCTATACACTTCATCTTCTAAAAAAAAAGGGATTTAATGTTTTAGGCAATGACCCGTCCCCGGCATGTTCCAAGATTGCAAAACAAAAATATGGAGTTAATGTTCATGTAGGTTTTTTTGAAAAAACTACCTATAAAAAACAAAAATTTGATTTTATTATATTAAGCCATGTCATAGAACACTTGAAGTATCCTTTAAGTTTTTTTTCAGAGATTAAAACAGTATTAAATAAAGGCGGAATGGTCTTTATTGAAATTCCGTGCACTGACCTATTTGACGAAAGAGATATATGCCAGTTTTTCTTTGAGCACATTAATTATTTTAGTGCTAAGTCATTATTAAACATGATGAGTAATGCAGGTTATAAACAATTAGATAGTGTCGTTTTTGAAAATTCTCCTCTAATATCCCCTTACTATCCAACGTTAGGTAGTCTTTGGGTACAAAACAAAGAACGTATTAATAAACCGATCAAAAGCAGTTATAAAGCGGACAAGGAAAAAATTAAAAACTACGTAAATCTGATCAACTCCTTTGCCAACTCATTGGAGAAAAAAATCAACAACATACTTAAACAACATAAAAAAATAGGCATTTGGTGCGCTGGCACGTTAACTGCTATGCTTCTAGCACAAACAAAACTTTTAGAAGCTGACATCGTAGCAATTTTTGACAATGACCCCAAAAAAGATGGGCAGAAAATGTCTAACATCCCAGTCATTAAACCAAAATTAGTAGTCGAAACATTTAAGGACAAAATAGAAGCCATTATCATAGGATCCTGGTCAAGTCAGGAAGAAATTTACCATAGCATTAACTTTCTCGATAAATCAGATATAAAAATATATAAACTTTTTTAATGATTAGTCTTTTACTGGTGGAAAATCTACATAATGTATACAAATATTTCCATGATTAAATGTCAACAAAAAGAAATATGATTATGGAGGACGGATTATGAAAGTTTTGTTTGTACTGAATAAACCAGAACGAGAACTTGAAATAATGGATAAAGTTATAAATTGGATGGTTCAAAAAGAGCCTGAAACAACTATCAAAATATTAGATTTTCGCGAAGATCGATTTATATCGAAAATATTGGAATTTTCTCCAAACATTATTTTTACTTTCCCCTTTACTGCATACCCTGTTTCAGCTCCGTTTTATATTGTGAAATATTTATTAAACTGTTATATCGTCTGTTTTACAACGGAGGGACTTTTACAATTTAATTCTGAAAAACAGATAAAAAGTCATATAGGATTTGACCAATATGGTAATAACATCGCTGATTATGAATTAGTATGGGGAAAAAAAGTTGCTGAATCCGAAGCAAAAGAGTTAATGAAGCAAAATAAAATTTCATCTTTAGAAAGGGTTAAAGCTTTTGGTTACCCAAATTATGAACCATATTTTAATGATAAAGATACTGCGACTTTCGACATTCTTCCTATACTAAAAAGCAAAATCGATGATTATCCCAAAGAAAAAACGCTTTTTTTTATAACCGGCTTTGCGTTTGCTGATTACAAAAAAGAGGACATAATTAGGGCAGGAGATATGTTTGATGTCAATGATAAAGAGAATTTCAAGTGTAGACTAGAGAAAACAATGAACATAGCAAAGGAATGTGCAACCTTAAGATCTCTTTGGATAGAAAAAATCATAGAAATTGCAGAAACACATCCTGAAGTTCTAATTATCGTTAAAAGCCACCCTGTTGAAAATATAATGAATACTCGTATTGGAATTGATCGATATGAAGTATTTAAAAATTATCGTAATATAGCGTATATATCAGAACTGGTAAGGATTATTGATATCATGCCCTTTTCTAGCGTATTTTTTCACTACGGATCAACTACAGCGGCAGAGGCATATTTGTTAAAAGTACCATCTGTTTCAATAACACTAAAAATAATTGAAGATAAATATTTAAAGCTGCCGTCTACAAAGGCAATTAACATTTTTGATTTGCCAAGGTTTGTAAATGATCATCTGACTTCTCCGTTACAATTTGAAGTGGTCCCTGATATTGAGGAGATATTGTCCGGTGCATTCAATATTCAAAAAGAACATCTATCGGGAAGAACGCCATATTTACCATCAAAAGATATAGCTGAATTCTTACTAAGCTTAAAGGACGATACACCTCAACAAATATCTGCATCTGACCCATACCTTACAGAAGCGGTAAAGTTACAGGGCAAAGAGGCTATTCACTATTTGCTTAATACAGGATCAAGATTTTATGAATCACAAGAGTATTCATCCGCCCTAAAAGCTTTGAACAATACACTATCGTTATCTAATAGTATTGGATTACGGATTGCGGGTCTTCATTACGCTCGTGCACTCTGTTTTCTGAAAAATGGGAATTATGATTTAGCGGAAAAGGCTCTTTTAAATGAACTTGCCATAGACCCAACCCATAAGGAATCCATCGATACGCTGAAGGCAATAAATACTGGCCAAGGCTTGACAAATAAACAGTCACATTAAAGTGTATATCCGATCATATGATAAATAAACAATCAATAACCATGGAAGAATTTAACAAAATGCTGCCAGAGACCTTTAGTATTGAAACTGCGCTTGCATGTGATCTGAAATGCCCGGAGTGTGCTCTTGGTGGGGACTCGGTACTACGCAAAAAAGGGTTTATGAGCTTTGAACACTTCAAAATTATTGCGGATAGAATCCGTCCTCATGCCAAATATCTTTATCTTCATTTATGGGGTGAGCCCATGCTGAATAAAGATATTATTTCTATGACACAATATGCTTCAGAATTTTGCAAAACGAATATCAGCACCAATGGCATCGCCCTTACCCCGGAAAAGGCTGAGGAATTAATAACGTCCGGCGTTGCAGATATTATTGTTTCAATAGATGGAGTTACCCAGGAAGTTTACGAGAAATACCGGAAAGGCGGTAATGTTAAAAAGGCCATGTCGTCTTTAGAAATCTTACATCATTTTAACATGAAACACGGCAACAAGGTTCATATAAACCCTCAGTTCGTTGTATTCAAACATAATCAGCATGAAATGGAGTCATTCCGGAAATATTGTAAATCATTAGGACTTCATGCGACCTTTAAAGCGCCATATATTCGCACAAATGAAGCACAATTTTCCTATTCTGATCATCCTGAATTACAACGTAAATATTACCCTGACATAGGATCACTCAGATTAGCCATACGTGAATGCCCAAATCCTCAAAATGTTTTTACCATTTTACTTGATGGTTCAGTGATAATATGCTGCCATGATTTCAACAAAGCCACCTGTTTCGGAAATATTTTTGAAATGGATGTTCTCGATATTTGGAATAATCCTGAGTACAGAAAGTTCCGATGGAATATTTTAACAGGTAATGCGCCGGAATTTTGTCTGAATAATTGCCTGTCATACTTTCTCGAACAAAGACGTACCCATAGCAGGCAACAACGCATTCCGGCAAAAGATATCAAGACAAAAACTGAAATAACTGAAGCAAAAATAAATTTATGCTGCGGCCCCATTAAATTGGACGGATTTATCAACGTAGATGTTTCCCCAAATGCGGATATGGTATTGGATCTCGAAAGGGAGCTGTTGCCTTTTCCTGGTGAAAGCGTGGCTGCTGTCGTTTGTATGTCCGCAATCAACTATTTTTCGAGACAGCGTGCGATTGAAATTATTAAAGATGTTTTTCGGGTATTAAAGCAAGGAGGTATTGCCCGTTTTGGTACGCAGGACTTACGCATTCTTGCGGATAAATATCTGAATAATAACTGCGAATTTTATTTCCAGAAACTGAAAGATGGGCGTGAGCGTTTTCCGGGCAAGACAATCGCAGACAAATTTAACGAATTCTTTTATGGTTTCCAGGCTGGTGGAAAACACTGCAAATACGTTTATGACTTTGAAAGCCTCAAAGTCCTTTTTGAGGAGGCTGGTTTTTCTCTTGTAGAGGAAAAGAAATATGGTGAAAGCAGAATGCCTGAAATTGACAAGATTGATAACAGACCTGAGCAGATGTTCTTTTTGGAAGCAATTAAAAATGGGAGTCTTGTGCATGATTTCAATAATGATGTCAACAAGACATTACAAAAAATAAAATCTTCTATTCAGCAAAATCCTACAGGAAGACCACGGAATGATATTGATATTTTTCGGAATCTTGGATTTGACTTTTGGGAAGCAGGAAAAATTGAAAAGGCATGGCAATATTTATTAAAAGTGCTCGAGTTAAAGCCAGACGATCGTATAACCGTTGTTAAGTGCGGAGAAATATTACATTCATTAGATCGTTATGATGATTTGACAAACCTTTATACAGCGTATTTGAACTGTATTCCTGACGATTTAGAAATCAATAAACTATTGACTGAAACTCACAATAAGTCAAAAATCATGAAACGTGACACAAACGAAATGTCGAGGATAAGGCTTGAGCTGGACAAATATAACACAAGGAAAAACTCTATTTTGCCTGACAGGGGGCATCTTGATGCATGTATCAAATGGTTAAGAGTTGCACAGGATGTTAACTGTGGTGGCGGAGTATCCGCAATGTACCATTTAGATTCAAGGAGGTGGGATGTTGATTATCCGGAAACTACCGGTTATATAATCCCTACTTTTTTATGTTACTACAAACTCACAGGAATTGAATTATATCTCACGTGGGCGATATAATTCGGTGATTGGGAAGTAGAGATTCAATCACCGGAAGGTGGTGCAGGTGAGCCGGTTGGGGTTTATGGACAAAGGCCCAGAGTTTTTAATACCAGCCAGGTTATTATTGGCTGGATAGCGCTTTACAAAGAAACAGGAAAAGGGAAATATCTTGAGGCTGCCAATCGTGCTGCCGATTGGATTGCCGATATCCAAGACGTTAATGGAATGTGGACAAGAAACACTTACAATGGGCCTAAAGCCTATAAAAGCAGAGTTGCATGGGCTTTACTCGAATTATATACAATAAACGGCAATGAAAAATACCGCGAGATTGCAGAACGCGCAATTGATTGGACACTGTCACAGGCAAACTCAAATGGATGGTTTTCAAACAACAGCTTATCAGATCCTAACAAACCGTGGACTCATCTTATTGGTTATGTATTGGTGGGCCTTATGGAAATTTACTTACTTGACAATGCTCATTTTGATCGTCGGAAAGTATTAACCATTTTACAAAATGCCGCCAAAGGCATTGCTGAGTTCTATTTGAAGGCAAAAGCAATGGACAAAGGCAGCAATTATGTAACTCTTCCAGGCACTTTTGACTGTAATTGGCATAGTAATGACAATTGGTCGTGCGTAACAGGAAATGCACAGATTGAGTATTTTTTGCGAAAACTGGCGGGATATACCAATAACCCTCAGCTAGTACCTGTTGCAGATTTTCTTTTGGATGATATAAAACAATTACATCTACTGGATGGTGTTTCTGATAAAAATGTTTATGGCGGATTGCCGGGGTCTTACCCGATTGGCGGTGGTTATTGCGCTTATAAAATACCTGACTGGGGTGTCAAATTCTTTGCGGACTCCTTGCTACAACGCATGTTTACCAATGACAAACTGCGGTATCTGGGCTAATGGAAGGAAGAAATATTTCACATGAATACTGTTAAATACGGCAAACGTGTAAAATTCAAAATAGATTTGTGTGACTTACAACAGGATGTAATAGTTGCCAGAGAGAAATTCCAAAGTGGTAATTTTCTTGAGGCTATCGATATCTACGAACAATTGCTTATCGCCTATCCTGTCCAGGCAATTGATGTATTAGCGGAGCTATATGATTGTTATCAACTTTTGCCACATAAAGATCGTTATAATCTTTATCAGGCACGCCATTACAACTTTGGCATTATACCCACAGATAAAGTGCTGGATATTGGCAGTGGACATCTTCCATTTCCTCTTGCTACTCACTTATCGGATGTTACTTTTAACAACAACACCTATGGAAGGGCCGGAAAGCCTTTTAAGCACATCCATGGCAAGCCGGTTTACGAATGCAATGTGGAAGATATGCCTTTTCCGGATAAGGAGTTTGATTTTGTTTATTGTTCTCATGTACTGGAACACGTTCATAATCCCGAAATAGCTTGCAGGGAACTTATGAGGATTGCCAAGAGAGGATACCTTGAAACACCTGCAAAGGTGAAAGACATATTTCTGAATAGTGCAAAGACGTCTAACCATAGGTGGTGGGTGGAAGCAGTTAACAACCGCCTGATTTTTACAGAATACACACCGGATGAATCTGAGGCATTACAATGTAATATCCTTATGGACATGCATTGCAATCCTGAGACAAAGCGCGAGAAGGCATTCTCCGCTTTGATTTATTTGAAGGCTCCTTTGGTAAATACCATGTTCCTCTGGACTGAAAAGTTTGAATATGAAGTAAGAAGGCTTTCTGCAAGTCATAACAAAAAATCATCAATAAAACCGAGTGTTTCAGAAGAAACATCCTCTATAGCAGAAGGCAATGGTAAAAAAGCCGATTTGCTTTCTGAAATTTATGCCTTAGTAAACCAACCACATAAAGATATGGATACTCTTTTACCTTTTGCAGAAAAACTTATAAAGGCAAATTATCATGATGAGGCTGAACAGTTATGCAACCTTTTGATTACCCAATATGGAAAGAGTTCTGATGTATCTAATTTGCTCGGCGTTATAAATTACCGATGTGGTAAGCTATTGGAGGCAAAAAAGCAGTTTGAAACAGCATATGCACTCGATAATAACGATAAATGTGCTGGGATAAACCTTGCTAAGATATTAGCAAAACTTGGAAGCGCAAGCGAAGCAAATAAAGTTTGCGATACACTCACAGTACATTTTCCAAAGGATGAGGAAATATTTAAAGTAATTTCTGAAATTAAAGAAGACACCCGTATCAACAAACAAAACCATATATTTCCTACTTTAAAATGTAAAACATTATCAGCCAATTTTTTCAAAAAGCCAGAGACTGCGTCATTAAAGTTTTTACAGGTACATACCTTCTATCAAAATTATCTGGTAAATCTATACAATATACATCCTGGCCTTGCTCACACTTCATTTAAAGAGCAAATTAATTATTTAGTCTATGACGGCTTCAGTGCAATTCATATGGTTGCCCCTTATATGGGTGAATTTGGTTATGATTCTCAACTTATTATTGCCAATAATCAATATGCCCAGGAACAGTGGTTGCGTGAAAATAATATGTCAATCGATAAGACCCATGATTGGACACGAGAAATAACACGAAACCAGATCAACACGTTAAAACCAGACATTTTGTACCTTACCGATCCCATAACGTTTGATAGCCATTTTATAAGTTCGTTATCATGGAAACCAAAGCTGGTTTTAGGATGGCGTGCTGCCAACATACCAGAAGGCACTGATTGGTCAGAATTTGACGTGATATTATCCAATCTTTCTGCTTTACGAAGTATGGCGCTTAAACTCGGTGCAAGATCAACAGAACACTTTTTCCCCGGATTTCCAACATGGATAAACGAAATCATTAACGAGGTAACACCTCAATATGATGTTGTATTCTCCGGTCAATGGACATTAACACAGCATCCCCGTCGTAACAAATACCTGCAAACAGTTGCCAGGGCTGCTTCCCAGCCTGGAAAGGAATTTTCCTGTGCTTTTTATCTGAGTGGTCAAACAGATAGTATCCCGCCGGAGGTGGCGCAATACCATCGTGAAGGACAATTTGGTATTGCAATGCATCGTGCCCTTCGCACCGGTAAAATAGCACTGGATGCAAGAGGTATTTTGCAAATACAGAATTCTGCACTTCGGACAACAACAGATCTGGCCAACAAAGAAACCGCCAATATGCGTATCTTTGAAGTTACCGGCAGCGGCACGTTCCTTTTGACAGAGTATCATGAAAACCTGAAACAATTTTTTGAACCCGGAATAGAAATAGAAACTTTTAAAGATGAAAAAGAACTCATTGATAAGATTTTATATTATCTTGCTCATCCAGACAAACGTGAAGAAATTGCACGGAAAGGACAGAAACGCTGTTTAAAAGAATATTCTATCCAAAACAGGGCAAAAGAACTGGATAATATTATACACAAATATATTTCTTCAACTTCAGTCAGTAATCAGCATCATACAATGAAAGATACCGTAAATAGAAATGACATCACCGCCTGCATTCAAAACGCTGTAAAAGAAATAAAAGCAGGACATTTTGAAACTGCGTTTGAATTTCTTAATCGAGCAAAATCATTAAAATTACCAACCCCAGGAATTGATTACCTTAGGGCAGCGTGCTTCATAAAACTGGGCCAGCATCATTCTGCAAGAGAGGCATTACAGGAAGAACTTCGTTATTTTCCCAACAATTCAGAGGCAAATAATCTTTTGACGCAAATTATTCATCAATACCCTCAAACATCCACTATGCCGTGTATTGATAATGAATTCAATACATTACTCCAGGTTATTCGCCCTTATACGATGTTAAGTGAGGAACGATTGTTCTCTCTCTTTTCTCTGACAAAGAGGGTGTGTGAACAAAATATACCCGGAAACTTCGTTGAATGTGGTGTAGCGGCAGGAGGTTCCGCAGCATTACTTGCGTATGTCATAAAAAAATACAGCAAACAACCTCGCTGGTTATATGCCTTCGATTGTTTCGATGGTATGCCATTTCCTACTGAGTACGATCAGCATAATGGACAAGCGGCTAATGCAACTGGGTGGGGAGCAGGAACCTGTGCTGCTCCAGAAGATAGCGTCAAAAACATTTGTGCAAAATTGGGGGTTTCAGATATTTTAAAGACGGTCAAGGGTGATTTTCGCGACACATTACCCAAAATGCGTGATACTGCCGGTATGATTGCGTTCTTGCATATGGACGGTGATTGGTATGAATCAACAAAAGTAATTTTACACAACTTGTACGATCGTGTTGTTAATTATGGCCTGATACAAATAGATGATTATGGCTACTGGGAAGGTTGTAAAAAAGCTATTCATGAATATGAAACAATTCGGAATGTAAAGTTCGAGCTCAGTAAAATAGATGGAACTGGTGTCTGGTTTCAAAAGCCTGACAAATTTCCTGTTAACACGGTAGTGGCGTCAAAGATTATTGATGAATTTCATAATGATGATCCTGCCCCGAAGGGATTATTAAGCCAAATGTCTATTAATGAACGTTTTCAATTATATTATGCTATAAGAAATTATTTATCCCACAAATCATCTCCTCTGCGTTTTGTTGAGGTGGGTTCCTACGCAGGAGCTTCACTCTTTCTGATTTATATGGCACTAAAAAAAATTACACCGTTATTACAAGGATTTGCAATTGAGCCAGGCGGACAGGCCCAACTGAATGATGTCTTGAAAGTAATTGGTGGAGAAGTAATTCATTTATCCACAGCATCCCAACAAGCGGCTCCATATTTACAGCAATTATTTGAAAAAAATGGTAATTCTGCCAAAATGATCTTTATTGACGGTGATCATACCTATGAAGGAGTAAAACAGGATATACTTTGTTATTTTCCACTCCTAGCCCCTGGCGGGATGATGATTTTTCACGATTATCTTCCCCCCCTTGATGATAAAAATAGAGAATCAATCCTTTTTCAACACGGGGGGAAAGAGCCTGGTATACGTCAAGCATGCCAGGAGTTGATGGAAAATACCTATCATTGTGAGGTAATACATATTCCATTGCTTTATCCTACAGACCCAACGCAAACGCAAGCTCATTTGCCAATTATTCCAGGTGTTTTTTCAACGATAAGGGTTTACAGGAAACCCATAAATACAGAAACAGGATAACTTACGAGACTTCAAATAAAGACTATGAGGAAAATACGTAATGTCAAATATTTTACATATAATACAAGGCCTTAGCCTTGGTGGCGCTGCTCGCTCAATGATTGCCACATCAAAATACTCATCACGATTTGGCAACTTCAGACATAGTGTCGTCTCCCTGCTTCCGGCACAGCCAGATGCTATTGAACTGGCAAAAGAAGCCGGGATGTCTATGCTCAGTGCCCCTGACAAGCATACACTTTTTAATGAAATAGAAAAAGCAGACATCGTACACTTTAACTGGTGGAATAACCCGGAAATTTATGAACTGTTGCGTTCTGAATTACCTCCAATGCGTCTCATGATATGGTATCATGTCGCAGGTAATGGCCCCCCCCAAATTATAACCCCCCAACTCGTTAACTTTGCAGATATGAATATTCCCTGTAATCCATTTACCTATAATGAATTACCCATTTTCAGGGATATACCTCATGAGAAAAAACAACACTGTGTAGAGATGGTTTATGACGCTGCCGATTTTGAACGTCTAAAAGGAATAAAATTACGTCCGCACAACCACTTTAATGTTGGTTATGTCGGTACCGTAGATTTTGTTAAAATGCACAAAGATTACATCCGGATGAGTGCTTCAGTCGATGTTCCTGATGTGAAGTTCATCGTTTGTGGCGGTGGCATCCAAGATCAATTAAGAAATCAAGCTATGAATCTTGGTGTAGAAGAGCGATTTGATTTTCGAGGATATATAAATAATATAAAATCGGTTATAGAAATATTAGACATTTACGGTTATCCCTTGTGTGAAGGTACTTATGCTGCCGCGGAGCTGACTTTGCAGGAAGTTATGTATGCAGGTATACCACCGGTAGTATTTCCCTATGGAGGAATAAAACAACTTGTTAAACACGAAGAAACAGGTTTGGTAATTCACAGCGAATCGGAATATAAGAAGGCAATAGAATATTTGTTTCATCATCCTGAAGAACGCACACGGTTAGGACGAAATGCCCTGGAATATGCAAAAGAAATCTTTGGCGCTGAAAATGCTGCAAAAAAACTTAATTGCGTTTACGAAAAAATGATGCTGCTCCCTAAAAAGAAAAGAAACTGGAATAGTAATGGAGATTTAATGTTACAGAATCAAGTTATTCATATAAATAACATAAACGAAAAACAAAAGTCTATTTCCGGAGCAGATAAGTTTATCGAAGCACTCGGCAATTATGCACAGGATTATATCACAAGCATGCACTCACAAAATATTCATGAACTATTCGAAGCCGAAAAGAGCATTGCATCATCACATCCTTTACTCAGTGGTGAAGGGGCAGGAGGAATTCTTAATTATAAAAATGTTTACCAGAATGATGGCTTTCTCAGACTATGGTCAGGCTTGATCTTACAGCAGAAAGGAAACCATGCGGAAGCAGTCACTGAACTTGCATCGGCAACAAAATTCGGATGTAATCATTGGCGTGTATTTTGGTATCTTGCTCAATCGGCAGAAAAGTTAGGTAATTACGCCTTGACAAAAAAGGCATTACAAATAGTCACTCAGGCCGTACCTGAATTCACTGATGAATATTTAAACTCACCCGAACTGCTTAATCTTTGTGCAAATTTAAAATCTCAAGAAGGTAAGAGAAGTGAGGCAAGGGAGATTCTTAATAATCTCTTAAATAAATGGCCGGCCAACACGGATGCACTGAATAATCTTGCAGAGATTGAAATATTTGAAAAGAACTGGGAAAAGGCAGCAGAACTATTACAAAGAGTGTTAGAACACGATACTGCTAATGATACTGCACTCAAAAACATTCAGTTATTAGAAAAAAGGCTTATTTTATATAAATCAGTTTTAGGCGCAGAAAAAATAATTGAACAAAAGCAGTACTCAGAAGCACGTGAGATATTAAAGAAGATTCTTGAAATTGATAATAAACATGTTGACGCGTTAAATAACCTTGCCGTTATCGAAATTATCGAAAAGAATTTTATTCCAGCCAGAAGCCTTTTGGAAAAGGTATTAAATATAGATAGTACAAATGAAATTGCACTTGAAAATATTGTATGCATAAATCGTAATCGAACATCATACTCCACTGCCATAGGAAATGAATCTTCTGTTAAAATTGCCGTTAGTATTGTCGTTGCAACAAAAAATCGTGCTAAACTTCTTGATGAAATGCTTACAAGTCTAAAAAGCTCCGCACAAGGTGTAATCTATGAAGTAATTGTTGTTGAGGGTGGATCTTCTGATAACACTTTGGAAGTCCTGCGTAAGCATGGAATAAACCAGATTTATAACGAATTAGAATATTTTGGTGAAGGGAAACACTCATGGCCTCAATTATACAATTTTGCTTTTTCCAAGGCCCAGGGCAAATGGGCCATGTATGCAAGTGATGACATTCTCTTTGTTGACGGTTGTATTTCTCATGCCATAGAGTTGCTAAATAAACAAGATTCCAATGTTGCTGGTGGGATTTTCTTCTATAAAAATGCTGTAGCTGATCCAGGCTGGGATACGTTTGGTATAGATTTTACCTACGGCCAGAAATTATTAATGAATTATGGGTTACTAAGAAGGGAATCCTTTTGTGAAGTGAATGGATTAGATGAAGTGTACAAATTTTACTGTGCAGATGGTGATCTATGTTACAAATTATACGAAAGGGGCAAAAAACTTATTCCGTTACCACAATGTCTGGTTATTCACAATAATATTCTCGATAGTCAGAAAAAATCAAACCTTAATAATAGTAAACAAGATATTGAATTGTATTTACGAAAATGGAAGCATTTTGTTTCTACCAATAAAACACCAGAGCCGAGACGTTTGTTCCTCGAAACGAGCCTTAGAAATGAATTGGACATAAAGAGTACATTTATATCTACTGAGCCATCACAAACAACGCAAATCAAAACGCATAAACACGACACAAATACTCTTGATCAGCTTCGAGTGACTGGCGTTTGGTTTGATGGCCAGCCGCTAAGGCTACACCTTGGCTGTGGTGAAAGGCATTTGAGTGGATATGTAAATATTGATTACCCGTCAATTGAACATACTGTACAAACAAAGTCGGCTGCGGACGTGTTTGCCGACATTACCGCTCTGCAGTTTCCGGATCAAACTGTTGATGAAATTCGTTTGCATCATGTTTTTGAACATTTTGACCGCCCAACAGCACTTGCATTACTATGCAGATGGAATCAGTGTCTGAAAATCGGAGGAAGTCTTCTCATAGAAACACCTGATTTTGAGGCAAGTTTGGTACTCATAGAATCTCCGCAATATTCGTATAAACAAAAACAAGGGGTTCTAAGACATATCGTTGGATCTCATGAGGCAGAATGGGCAGTACATAAAGATTGTTGGTATAAAGAAAAATATCAATGTGTGTTAAGCAAGCTTGGATTTTGCGATATACGATTTGAATTTACGGAATGGAAGATGACTCGCAACATCGTAGTTTATGCGAAAAAACAGCGAGCAATTAATTTAGCAGAATTGCAACAAAATGCGAAAGATCTATTACGCGATAGTATGATTGATGAAACACCAAGTGAAGAGCAAACATGGCGGGTGTGGTGTCATAATTTTGATAGCGCTTTCACCGGACTGCACGATGTTATAACACCAAAAGTTTCCATTTTCATACCTGTATATAATAGTGAGAAATATCTCGCCGAAACCCTTGACTCGATACTTGCACAGACCTTTCAGGACTTCGAAATAATTATCGCTGACGACGGTTCTATCGACAAATCGCTTGAAATTGCCAGGGTTTACGAGAACCGTGATAAAAGAATTAAAGTTTTACCCTTGCCACATAATGGTGAAGTTATAACACGAAATGAGGCAATAAAATACACTAACCCCAATTCAAAATATTTACTCAATCACGACAGCGACGATATCTCACTACCTACTAAATTGAAGAGATTGATCGAATACTTAGAAACAAACCCTGCGGTGGCAATTGTGGGATGCTTTGCAGAGTACTTTGATGACAAAGGCAATTGTAAAGGCCAACCTACGCTTGAATGGCATCCGGAACGCATTCGTGAAACATTCGGCGAAGTAAATTCTATGATTAACAGTGCCTCCTTAATCAGAAGGGAAGTATTTGAAAAAACAGGATGCTATCGTGAAGAATATCGCAGTGTAGATGATTACGACT
>Ga0209323_10000564_pt1 | contig 24072 bp, 26 predicted proteins | sample Rifsed19ft2_FD_184014 | JGI IMG/M metagenome (GOLD analysis project Ga0209323, IMG submission 184014) | Soil microbial communities from Rifle, Colorado, USA - sediment 19ft 2 (version 2) | ecosystem: Environmental > Terrestrial > Deep subsurface > Rock core/Sediment | place: Rifle, Colorado...
AACCCGATGCGAGGCATTTATCGATAGCCTAAAAAATGTAAAACCCGCCGCTCATGGTAAAAAGCTAAGAGACTATGGCCCATTGCATACCTTAGCAGAGAAAAAGAAACGCATGATCTACATTCCTTATATGTGTGACCATGGGAGGATGATTGCTGCGTCTATGAGAACTCATGGGGTACTGGCAGAGGCATTGCCTATGGCGAATAAACAATCGATTGATATTGGCCGGAAGTTTACTTCGGGGAAGGAATGTTATCCAGCGATACTGACAACAGGGGATATTGTGAAAAAGGCAATGAGCCCTAATTTTGATCCCGATGCCAGCGCATTCTTTATGGCTACGGCATCCGGTCCGTGCCGGTTCGGCCAATACAATAAATTTCACCGATTGGTGTTGGACGAGCTCGGATTTAGCAATGTGCCTATGTACACAATGGATCAGGGTGAGAACTATGGAGAAGATACCAAAAATCTTGGCACCAACTTCCGCAAACTGGCATGGAACGGTATTATGTACGTTGATCTCTTGCAAAAATTGCAAAGGGAAACGAGACCGTATGAATTAAACAAAGGTGAAGCGGACGCCGTGTATGAAACCTTTGTGAAAAAGGCAGAAGCAGCGCTCGAAAAACGTGTGAGTTTAGTCGGACCTGCCAAAGAAGCCAGGGATGCATTTGCAAAAATAAAAGTTGACCGGAGTAAACCCAGACCTTTGATTGGTGTCATCGGGGAGACCTATGTCAGATGCAACGAGTTTGCAAACAATTTCCTTGCAAGAAGTATCGAACGACTGGGTGGAGAGGCATTTATTCCTCCCTTCTCCGAGTGGATTAATTATATCGCGCATTGCCGCAGGGAATCCTGTCTCTTTGAAAAGGATTATAAGGGCTTTTTTGGAGAATTTGTCTCTGACATTGTCCAGCGGTACGATGCCTATAGATTAACGCAGGTGTTTAAAGGCAGGGTAAGGCATTTTCTGAAAGATGCGTCTATAAAGGAACTCATCAAAAAAGGAAAACCGTATATCGATGATTCTTACAAAGGCGATCCGGTGCTCAGTATGGGAAAGGCAATCGAATACGTAGAGGAAGGGTTTGACGGCATTGTTAATGTAATTCCCTTCCACTGTATGCCCGGTACGGTGGTAAATGGTGTGCTTGAAAGGTTTCAGAGAGATTATTACGGCATGCCATGCCTGAAGTTATCCTTTGATGGTCAGGAACAGACAAATGAAGAAACCAGGTTAGAGGCATTTATGCATCAGGCATATCAAAGGATGGAAGGCAGACTAAATTCCAAAAAACATGGCGTGGTGAGACACAAACAAAAAGATGCTGTGGGCAGCAGGCAATTGGTAGCTGGCAGGAGGTAATGTTTTATAGTATTATCCTGTAAAAACTTTGTGGTTAAATTTGCTTTGGTTGCGGCTTCTCCGTGCCAGGGAGGTTATAATGAAGGGTAAATGCTGGAAATTTGGAGATAATATCAATACCGATGAAATTATTCCGGCACGGTATCTGAATACCATCGATGCGAAAGAGCTGGCGACTCACTGCATGGAAGATGCCGATCCTAATTTTATGAAAAAGTCCAGGATTGGTGATGTTATTGTGGCAGGAGATAATTTTGGGTGCGGTTCATCGCGTGAGCATGCGCCAATTGCTATCAAAGCTGCTGGTCTTTCGTGTGTCATAGCAAAGTCCTTTGCCCGCATATTCTTTAGAAATGCAATCAATATTGGTTTACCTATTTTTGAGTGTCCTGAAGCGGCCGAACAGATTCGGGAAGGCGATGAAATAGAAGTCAGCCTCTCAACCGGAGAAATCATTGATCTTACCACAAAGAAACGATTCAAATTCGAACCATTTCCCCATGAAATGCAGGAAATTATTCAGGCCGGTGGATTGATGAATTTTGTAAAAAAGAAGATACGTGTTTCATAATCCCCTATGCCTCTCTTGATATATAGTCTCTTACGAAAAATATCTTGATTGTATAGGAATTTTCATTTTATTTATGCGGGTTACAGGGTGTCATGGATTATTCCCCTCTTGGGAGTGGACTCCACAATTCCCCTCCCAAGAGGGGACTTTCTAACTTGACACTTTTATCAAAAATTTACGATTTACGAATTTTTCAAAAAACTAAACTGATACCATTTGTTCAACTACAACCATGCAAACCTTAGAAGTCAAAAAAGATATCCACTGGGTCGGGGTTTTAAATGCCACAATCAGGGCGTTTGATGTGGTATTTGAAGCCCGGTTTGGCACTACCTATAATTCTTATCTAATCCAGGCAGATAAACCCACCCTCATCGATTGTGTGCATGAAAAGTTTGCCGGGGAATTTCTTGATAAACTCCGATCGTTAATCAAACTCAAGGATATTCATTATATTGTCGTTAACCATACAGAAATGGATCATTCAGGGGCGTTGGGCTATGTCTTGAAAGAAAACCCGAACGCTCAAATCCTATCCACGAAGACTGCCGCTCTTTTCCTGAAAAACATGCTTCATACGGATTTTAAAGGAAAGACCGTTGAAGATGGCGAGTGTATCAGTCTGGGCAATAAGCAATTGAAATTCATCCATGCGCCATACTGGCACTGGCCGGATACCATGTTTACGTATTTGGAAGAAGATCGTATACTTTTCCCTTGTGATGGATTTGCAACCCATTTCTGTGACGAGCGACTTTTTGACGATCGGGTGGACAACTTTACCGAGGATTTCAGGCATTATTATGAGCATGTCATGGGACCTTACCGGAAGAAGATACTTGAGGCAATCGAAAAGGTTAAAGGTCTAAATATCCAGTTGATTGCCCCAAGCCACGGCCCCATTCTTCGAACTGATCCGTGGAAATATATTAATGCCTACAAAGACTGGAGTACTCCGAGGAAAGACCCCAATAAAAGGCTGATAGTGGTCTTTTATGCCTCCATGTATGGGAATACAAAGAAAATGGCGGAAGCAGTAGCCAAAGGGGCATCCATTATGAACACGGAGGTCAAACTGTTCGATGCCGCCAGTGTATCGCCTGAGTTTATGAGATGCGAGATTGAGTCTGCAGATGGGGTCTTGTTTGGTTCATCTACCATCAATGGAGATGCTTTGCGCCCCCTCTGGGATATTATTGACGTTATGTTTAGCGTTAATATTAAAGGGAAGAAATGCGCAACCTTCGGCACTTACGGCTGGAGCGGAGAGGCAACGCGACTCCTGGAAGACCGTTTAAAAGGTCTCAAACTTAACATTACGCAGCCTCCCTTTAAGGTTATTTTTAAACCAACAGAAGAAGATTTAAAAAAGTGCGGCATCTTTGGGTATGACTTTGCCAGGTCTGTAACAAGCGCTTCACCGGTATAACACGCCAGATTTAGGGATCATTAACGATCGGATAAATCAATAACATCGTAATCTATAGTAAAGGCAATAAGTAAGTAGACATATAAGGTGTCTCTTATTTATTACCATACTTCATTTCCTACGGCAGGACCTGTATCAACTTCGGAATGCCGGTTATCTCTGGTGACCTGCGCAAGGAGCCGCCTGAGCGTCGGCCTGGATTTAGCATCGGGCGCGATAACAAGCCTTCCATCTTTCAATGACATCTCAACCGATGAATCCTGTTCCAGCCCTGCTTCATCAGCAAACGATTTGGGGATGCGCAATGCCAAGCTGTTTCCCCATTTCTGTATACGAGTTTTCATCCAAATACCTCCATTCTGTGTATCTACAAAGGAGATACATCAGTTCTTGATGTTTGTCAAGGTTTAAGGTGAAAGTAGTACTGCGCCACAATTTTAGGAAATCTTTTAACCTGAACGAGCCGGAAGCGTAAAATGAAGATTGCAAAATGCAAATTACAAAGAAAATAATAATGATGGGCTCACTTCGCTGCTTAACCCGGCTCCCTTGCAAGCATGTAGAGAAATTGCTGGGCATATCCTGCATACCTGCCAAAATATGTTAGGCCAAAATCCCGCAGGTGTTGACTTGACACAATCTGATTCTTGAAATAGAGTTTTTGGAGGATTTTCTTGATCCACGTGTCGATAGGAAATGCCTCGGTAAAACCCAGGGAAAACAGGAGAATACAGTCAGCGATCTTATCTCCCACACCGGGGATTTGCGTCAGCGCCTTTTTTGCTTCCCGATAAGGGAGTTTTTTTAATGACATTAAAAAGGCTTCACTTACACAATCGTTGGCGGTTTTTATGTATATTGCCCGAAACCCCGTCTTTGCCTGGAAAATCCTCTCGTAGTGATTTAACTCGCCAGGATTCGGAAATGAATACCATTCGAATCCGTTCAACTCAATCCTTTTCCCAAAAGATTTTGACAGCATTTCGAGATTTAATTTTATCTTGGGTATATTTGCCGCCGAGGAGCAGAGAAAAGATATTAAGCATTCCCACGGATCCTGTCGCACAATGCGCAGACCATGATATTTTTTGATAGCCTTTCGGATGTAAGAGTCTTTCTCTATCTGTTTCAGGATTGTTTGGTACGGTTCGTCGAGAGCAAAATAATGTGCCAGAAACTTCTCATCAACACCCTGAAATTCTAAGTGATTTGCTGACTGGCAAACGCGAAAGATGCGGTCTCTCGCCACGATATAATACCAATCGCCTGCCCTGGTTACCCGAAACATCTGTCCGCACAAGAGGGTGTGTTCAAGATTGAAATCTTTTACGAGAATTTTCGGCATCTTAATATAAGAATATAACAGTTTTGTCTCTCGTGTGTCAAGCAAGTGTATGAAAATATGTCTGTAATAATGATTTTCAATATTCAAATTGGAGAAGATGCCACAAGACCCACCCCTGTCTCCTCCCAAGAGGGGAATATAAAAGTCCCCTCTTGGGGATTTAGGGGTGGGTAAAGGACGTATGGATAAACTTATTTGTCTATGATTGATTTGATTCAACATAATTTTGTTTAGGTACAAAAATTCTCTTATAATTGATGAATGCCATTTCGAAATGCTGATTTTAACTCATAATTTCCAAAAAGATTGAAATTCCTTAACATGAATTTAGAATTTCATCCGTGCAATTGCGAAATCTGTGGTTTCAATGGCTGGATTATGCCCATATACCGGGTATTGGTTGGTCACAATCTTTGCACTTATTGTCTTTCAGATGGTTTTCTAATATTGAAAAACCTGCACGCCTGATCACGATGTTCTTACAGTGCGGGCAGTAGGTATTTTCACCATCATGCCCAGGTATATTACCCACATAAGGGAAATGAAGTCCCGTATCAAGGGCAACCTTTCTGGCCATTTCCAGGGTTTTTACCGGTGTTGGTGGCAGGTTCTTTATCTTGTAGGTTGGATGAAAACGGGTAAAATGGATGGGGACGTCCGGTCCAAGATTTTCCTTAATCCATGCACACATCCCCTTAAATTCCGTTTCGCTGTCGTTGAGTGTGGGTATCACGAGCATAACAATCTCAAACCATATCCCAACCTTCTTTAAGGTCGTCAAGGTATTCAAGACGGGCTTTAATTCACCTGTGCAGGTCTCCTGATAAAATTTTTCCGTAAAACTTTTTAAGTCAATCTTCACGGCGCTCAGATGTTGACACAATTCCGTTAAAGGTTTCTCCTGAATATAACCGTTCGATATCATAACGCTCTTCAAGCCGTGATCATTACCTAATCGAGCCGTATCGAACATATATTCATAAAACACCACAGGCTCAGAATACGTATAGGCGATAGTTTTACTACCGCTCGTTTTGGCGTCTTTTACCACGTCTTCAGGCGTCAGCTTAATACTTTCGACCTGTTCTGGCCGGTATTGCGAGATCTGCCAATTCTGGCAAAATTTACACTCGACGTTGCATCCCGCCGTGGACAGCGAATAAGCCTTTGTGCCCGGTAAAAAGTGGAACATAGGTTTTTTCTCGACTGGATCGACATTCAGGGCGCAGACACGGGAGTGCACCAAGGTGTAATAAGCGCCGCCGCGATTTTCCCGCACGCCGCAGTAACCGCGTTCCATGTCGGCAATAGTGCATTTTCTGGGACAGAGTTCGCATTCCACCCGAAGGTCTTCCAGTTTCTTGTAATGCATAGCCTCCTTTACTGGAAACCCTTGATTAATGCCCTTCAGTGACTCAGGGGTATAAACATCCTCTGCCCACGTTGCCAGTTTGCTTCCGAGACAGAGGCTGCACGCCCCGAACACGCCTGCTTTTATTAACGATCTTCTGGTAATCATAAAACACCTTTGCTTAAATATTCAGAAGCAAGAAGCTAGAAATCAGAATCAAGAAACAAGGGCCGAGAATTGAAATACATTCAATAGTTGTTTTATAGGTATTGAATTTGTACTCTGAGTTTAATAACATAAATTATATTGCCATTACATCGGCAAGTCAAGGAATGTAGAAATCGGCACTTTTGTCATTAGGTTTTATCTTATATTTCAGGAAGGATTTTAGGGTGACTTTTTCTGTCTAATTTGGTAGACTCCTGGCAATTATGATAATATAAACCTTAGATTGAAAATGGAGAACCCTCCCTGTGATACAGTCTACGTAACATGTCTTCTGAACCCTTGAAGTTTATTGCAGATGCTATGCTTGGCAGGCTTGCACGATGGCTGCGCATACTTGGGTATGACGTGGTATACGAATCCTCTATTTCTGATGATGACCTTATCGCACGTGCAATTCACGAACGCCGTATTATTTTAACCATGGATAGGAAGCTGACCGAACACGAATCGGCAAAGAATTCTCTGCTTATCAAAAGCCCTTCTTACAAAGAACAACTCAAACAGGTTATTACCCATTACAATATTGATTATAAATCAGGCATTTTTACGAGATGTCTGGTTTGTAATAGTCTATTAGTCTCTATTGAGAAAGAAAAAATAAAGGACAGAGTACCGCCGTATGTTTATTCGACACAGGATGAATTCGATATCTGCTCACAATGCGGTCGTATTTACTGGTCTGGCACACATAGAACAAAAATGCTAAAGATGCTGGATGAAATCATGAAGTAATTTAGCCACAAATTAGCACGAATATTTGACAATTTCTGCATGGTTTTGTATAGTTATTAGAAATTATTGGAGGCGTTAGAAATTTTCTTTTTATACAATAAATTCGATACTTTTTTAAAAGGGAAGGGCATGAAAAGATATTTTATACCTCTATTATCATGTTTGCTTGTAATCTCATTTCTGCGAGGTGCACTTTCTGCTGAGAAGAAGCATCAAAATGAAGAAGTTCTGGCAACTGTCAATGGGAAAAAAATAACACAGGCGGATTTAGCGAATCGACTTGAAACTTTCAGAAATACAGATGCAGAAACCCTCGATACTATTAATAAACAGGAAATCCTGGACCAGCTGATTACCGATATATTGCTGGAAGAATTTATTGATAGACAGGGCTTAGTTGTCGCCTCTGAGGAGATCGAACGGGAGGTGAATCAGGTGAGAAGCAATATCACAGGCAATCAGAAGGATTCCGGTCAATCACTGGAAAAAGTTCTTGCATCGATAGGCTCTAATATGAGTGAATTCCAAAGAAGCATAAAGCATTCTCTTGCGCTTGAAAAATATTTCGATAATAAGCTCGACGATAAGACTCTGGAGAAGTATTTTGATGGGAACAAGAGCCTTTTTAATGGCGAGTCTGTTAAGGTCAGCCACATACTCATCGACACAAGAAATATGAAGACACAGGAAGAATTATCACATGCGCTGGAACAAATCAAAAGTATTAAAAAAGAAATCGATCAAGGAGCGGCCTTTGATGAAATGGCAAAAAAATATTCCAACTGCCCATCGGCTCAAAATGGGGGTGATTTAGGATTTATTCAAAGAAAAGGTAACCTCGCAAGGTTATTTTCGGACGCAGCATTTTCTTTACGGAGAGGTCAGGTAAGTGAACCAGTTCAGACGGAATATGGATACCATCTCATAAAAGTAACGGAGAAAAAAGAAGGCGCTAATGTTAAATTTGTTGATGTTAAGCAAAAAGTCAGGTTAGCAGTGCTGGATGAGGAGACCGTCAAATTACTCTCTCAGCTTCATAAAGCGGCACAGATTGTGATTAACGAGTAATATCGGTTTTCTTTATTAGTTTTAGTTCTTGATTTCTGATATCTCCTTCGATGCAATAATTTTTTGGGCAAGTTCGTAAGTGAGCTTTTGTACAGCATCGTCTACGGCAGGCCCAAACTTGGGGCCAGTTGTAATCCACCATTCGTGTTCGACCCTGCTAGTTATAAAGTCCAACCCTTTCCCTTCCACCGCCACTTCTGAGTTCCATACTTTATTGAGTTTGGGATCTAAAAATGACACCGCGATTGAAAGGTTATGTCGTCCAATGGCCCTCCATACAGACACGTCCATATGAAGTTCTATTTCCGAATTTTTTAAACTGATAGCCAAAATCCCATCCAATGCTTCTTTATTTAAAAATTCCTTATTCTGTAAACTATCTATCAATATTGCCTTTTTAAATAAGATTCGCGACATCTCCTCGATTTTCGAAGAAAGAGTTTCTCCGATTGGAAAAACAAAATTTGGAAAAACATAATAAGGCGTACCAGCCTCATCTTGTTTCAACGGCGCTTCCTGGACATAATTACGCAAGGTTGGTTCAATATAAATACCAACGGTAAGAGGTAAAGGAGTTATTTGATAAAGTCGTTTATCAAGTTTTGGGGAAAGTCTTACGTCTGGTCTGGTACCGCTTAAGCAACCAATTGAAGGAAGAAACAAAAGTAAGATGAACCAATGTTTATATGATACAGGTTTAATGAAATGCATGAACAAACTGACCAAAATCTCCCTGATTAAGGCGTCACATCTATAGTTTTCCTACGCTAAGGAACAATTCAAATAATATCCGAAACCTGAGCTGTCGTCAATATCTTTTATCTATTCCATTTCATGGGCACATCATCGCTTTCTCTACCAATTAGAACAACCCCTTTAATATTTTTCAGTCTGTTATAAATAGGATATGTTTTTAAAAGAAGGGTGGTACCGGTCTTGGGATTCAATATCTCGCTGGTTGTAGTAGCGCCAGTCTTCAGTGTTTGCCATGTTGGGCAATTCTTACAGGCTAGTGCAAATTTATGTTTTGTTAAAAAACACTTCTTTCCTATTGGATATCCTGTAAAAAATTCTTTTGCTGCCTTGTTTATCCTTATTACCGTAAATTCCGCATCAAATACAATGATAGGGTCTGTTATTGCCTTAAAAATGGAATTGAGTACTTCCCTTGTTTTATGCACTCTTGTACGGTATACCTGTCCCTTACTAATGACCTTGCGGGAGAGTGAGGAAGTATTCAAACGCGTAGATTTTGATTTATATCTTTTCGTAAGCAATGTTACCTCTCATGGAAACAACTCTAGTTTACTTCCGTGCCGCTAGTAAATGACTATGTCGCATTTTCACTGATTAGCAACTGTCATACCGTAGTATGCGGCTTGGATTATACGAGATAATTAATTCGCACAAGTATTTAGGCAGCTAATATATAAGCAAATGTTGTTATTAGCGGTAGTTTATTTTATACAGGAAAATGACAAAGCAAATAAAGGTATTTTTGGTGGTAATCAGCCAATATTAAGGAAGCATATGGAATTGAAATTTGAATACCTATGGGATTGAAATAATTATTTTGGAAGTCTTATGCTTAATACAGGACAGGGAGACCTTTGTATTACCCTCTCCGCAACACTTCCAATCAGTATATAGTCCAACCCCGTCTTACCATGCGTACCCATAACAATTAAATCTACCTGATTGTCTTTAGCAGCTTTTATTATTTCCACAAAAGGAGCGCCTTTAACCACAAGGGTATCTATACTAATATTTGTTCGTATTTCATCAGGTATTAAATTAATAAGGCGCATCTTGAGATTGTCAGTCTGTTTATCATCCAGAAGCAGGTCGATTTGTTTTAATATATCTCCTATATCACCCATATAAGTTTCTATAACATGTATGAGATACAGAGAGGCATGGTCTTTAAGTGATAGATCTATTGCGTAGGTTAATGCATAGGTAGAGCAAGCGGAAAAGTCGATCGGACAAAGTATTTTCTTTAGTTTAATCATACTTTTAGTAATAGAAAAAGGCAGTTGCTAATAGAACAATTAACAACTGCCTTTAGATTAAGAAATTTTTAAAATCTGTGGTGTGTTACCACGATTAGTGTTGCCCACTTGGATGGAGTGCGCTGGCGCCTAAATCCAGTGAAATAAACCTAATATCTTTTTCTTCCAGGCTCACGGTAGTATGAGCGCTTGCGCCGCCATGTTCGTGAACTGAAATTTCATACGTTCCTGCTTTTAACTCGAACACACAGGTACCATTCTTGCCTGTTGTACATGTGTTATCACCGACCTTAATTTCAGCTCCCTCGATTGGTGTACCGATAGCAATTGCGGTAACCCATAATTTTGCAGGTTTAACCTGATATGCTTGTGCCTTTGTCATACCGATTCCTGCGACCAGCGCTACACCCAAAAACCCTGCTAAAATCTTCTTCAACATAACCCCATTCTCCTTTCTTCAGTTTATATGATATAAAGTATATAAATTAAATACCATCAATGCGTATTTTAAATTAAATTCCTTCTCCTATTTCCACCCCCTTTCACTGCGTTTACTTAATTATACTTTTGTAACAAATATCATTTTATTATACATTTTAAAATTCCCTCGTCAATATATATTTATCTCTCGACTGACTGATTTTCACAATAAGCTCGCCTTCATTATCCTTAAATCCTTTATTTAAATTCCTTTATTACAAACATTCCTTCTGGTGGGTTCGTAAGCACTGCCTTAATCCTCTCATGCCACAATTCCCCGAATTCTTTTATTTCTGCGTCAGTTCCCTTGCCTGTTACCGCCAAAGGCATTAAATCACCCATTTTAGGGTTAGCCGCAAGCATGTAATTGCTGTAACTAATTTCAATCGTCTTATTCGTATCCATCCTTTCAAATATCACCGTGCACACCGCATTTTCACCGGCTTTCTGTGTTTCATCAAAAGACAGCAAATTATGCCTGTTGTAACGACCGCCGCCCAGTCCCTTAAAACCACTCTCACCGGCAGCGCCGGTTATCAATGTAACAACTTGTGATATTGGTCCATTTACCTTATAGTCTATTCCCCCTTTAAACGTTACCCTGATTTGTCCACGTGCTGGCGTTTCATTACCGTATAAACTTTTTAACGCCAATTGGGTTAATTTGTATGCACCAGAAACCGCCGGACATGAATGACCGGCAAGTTTTACCGCATCGGTATACGTGAAAACAAATGCCTCGTTTTTATCCATTGCACCCAGTGCTACGGCAAGGGGGTCTTTAATCTTGATTGACTCGACTTTATCAAAAAATGATTTATTAAATTTTGTCTGTTCCATTGATTTATCTTTCTCCTTACGTAAATAATTTAAAGATTATATCTGTTAAAAATGTTCATCTATTTGATGGACGGTGAATTCAATGCCTTCTTTCACATTCGTCTTTGCCTTTTCAATTAAAGGTTAAGTTAAGCTAATCCTCAAGCGTGGATATATCCCCTGTAGGCAATCCCAGGTCTCTAGCCTTCAGCAGCCGGCGCATAATTTTACCACTACGGGTTTTGGGTAAATTCGTGCAAAATTCAATTTCACGTGGGTATGCATGCGCTGCAAGGCGATGCCTTATAAATTTCTTTAGTTCTTCTTCCAAATCCTTCGAGGGTGCAAAACCTTCATGAAGCACCACAAATGCCTTGATGATTTCTCCCCTTTCAGCATCGGGTTTTCCAATCACACCCGATTCTGCTACGGCCCTGTGTTCGAGCAGTGCGCTTTCTACCTCAAATGGACCTACCCTATGACCTGATGTATTGATTACATCATCTGCCCTTCCCACAAACCAGAAGTAACCATCCTCGTCCTTATAGGCCGTATCGCCTGTTGCATACCAACCGTTTATACTAAAATATTCTTTAAACCGCCTCTCGTCTCCCCATACCTTCCTCAGCATGGAGGGCCAGCCAGGCTTTAATGCCAAAAGTCCATGCTGCCCAGCCGGTAGTTCATTGCCCTTGCCGTCAATAACAGCCGCTTTTATACCCGGGAAAGGTTTGCCCATAGAACCTGGCTTTATTGATATACAAGGATAATTTGCAATCATAATAGAACCAGTTTCTGTCTGCCACCAATTATCGTGAATTGGTAATTCGTAAACCTTCAGACCCCACCGAATCACCTCGGGATTAAGCGGTTCACCGACACTGCAAATATACCTTAAACTGCTTAAATCATATTTTTTTACAAGATCATCACCGTCTTTCATCAACATCCGCAATGCCGTAGGGGCAGTATACCATACAGTAACTTTATACGTTTGAATAATTTCATACCACTTTGCGGCGTCAAACCGGCCATCATAAATGTAAGAAGAAATGCCGTTCAGCCACGGCCCCCACAGTCCGTATACTGTTCCCGTCACCCAGCCAGGATCAGCGGTACACCAATAAACATCGTCGTCTCTCAAATCCAGCACCCATTTGGTGGTGATATAATGAGAAATCATGTCATTGTGGACGTGGGTTATGCCCTTGGGTTTACCCGTAGTGCCTGAAGTATACAGGATATATAGAGGGTCTTCCCACTCCATCCATTCTATTTCGAACTTTTCGGGGGCATCTTTCATCAACCTTTTGTAACAAACATCACTCTCTTCTAATTCATAGTCTTCTTTGACATTGACTAATACAATATGTTCTAATTTTGGCAAAGAAGACAACACCGTTTCAACACGCTCTTTTAGTTCTGGTGTGGTAATTAATACCTTAGCCTCGCTGTTCTGCAAGCGGTCTCGCACCGCATCTGGCCCAAAGGCAGAAAACATAGGTCCCGCAATAGCGCCGAGTTTTGCGATGGCTATCATACTGATATAAAGCTCTGGCAGCCGGGGCAGAAATATAAATACACGGTCTCCTTTTCTTATACCTAACGTTCGGAGCATATTGGCACACTTGTCAGAGAGTTTCTTCATCTCCATGAATGTGTATTTTTGACAGGTACCGTCAGCGCCCTCCCAGTACAAAGCTACCTTATTCTTTCGCCACGACTGGGCATGCTTGTCAACGGCCTCATAGGCGATGTTTACCTTATTATTTCTTATGCAGATATCTTTTTTAATGGCTTCCCACGAAAATTCCTCGTAAGTCCTTTCGTAATCCAGGAGACCATCCGTTACAGGTTTTTTGCTAATAATTTCCGAGTTTTTCATAAATACGATTCTCAGCTATATTTCGTCTTTCTTTGATAAACTGCGCTGGTTCAGGTTTGCAACCTGAACCAAAATATCAAACACAATCTTATATCACTTATATTTATATGTCAATCAGAAAGGTTTCCGTATCGGTAACAATTCAGCCCACCGCAAAGGCGCAAAGGACGCAAAGACGGAAAGCAGAGGTTGAGAAGATGAGAAGCTGGGAAGCTGAGAAGCTGAGAAATCTCAACCTCTCAACTTCCCATCCTCCAAACTTCTTTCTCTTTGCGCACTTTGCGCCTTTGCGGTGAACTATTACCCGTATTGATACGTGAGGACACAGATGTTCGCAGATGGGCGCAGAAAGATTCAGCAAAGACAGAGGAAAGGCAAGGGAAAAGGAGTGGGTGGAAAGGGGTCTATTCTCTTTCAATTAAAAAAACTTAGTGGCCTTATGGCTAGTTTGAAATCTGGACGTTAAATCCTTGTTGACAGAATAGCCTATTTTATTATACATTTACAACATAAATTTTTATGATAGCCGTAATGAAAACTGCATATGAATAGTATAATTCATGTTGGAGCTTTATCTTTTTAATAAGTTACTCAATTGCGGAATTTAAAAGTTAATGCTTCTACCAAGGCAAATGCAGCCGACATCAAAAGCGGCGCGGCTGACCTGTGACGTTAGGTACACAAAGGTTCTGGAAATTCTGGGGACACCGTACTTAATTTTAGGAATTTTCGCTTTTCTTTTGTGGTCCCTTCTGGTCAGGCTTCTGCCGACATAGCATGCGCCTGGGACTACCACACGAGCGATCCTAGCCAGAGGGGAATCTTAACCGTTTTTCAATACTGAGTCAATAATTAAGTATGGTGTCCCCGGAATCGCCAGCCCCCCTAATTTAAAAATGTAATAGCACAAAATTCCTGTTATTGAAAGGACATATTATGGCAAAAACACAACTAATGGGGAGGTATAAGAGGCTTTCATGATCAAGACATTTATTCGTGATATTCCAAAGGCAGAACTTCATATTCACATTGAAGGTTCACTAGAGCCTGATTTGATGTTTGAGATTGCAGAGCGGAATAAACTGGTATTTCCTTTTAATTCCATAAAAGAAGTGCGTAGCGCCTATCAATTTACTCACCTTAAATCATTTCTGGATGTTTACTATGAAGGTGCCAGCGTACTGATGCAAGAGCGGGACTTCTATGATACGACATGGGCATATCTGAAAAGGGCACATGCCCAGAATGTACGGCATACTGAAATATTTTTTGATCCGCAGGCCCATACCAACAGAGGGATATCATTTGAAACGGTAATTACCGGCATACACCGCGCTTTGGTGGATGCACAGCGACTCCTTGGTATCTCTTCGAAACTTATTATGTGTTTTTTGCGGCACCTCAGCGCTGATTCAGCAGTGGAGACACTAAAGCAGGCGCTGCCATTCAAGGAATGGATTGTAGGTGTTGGGCTTGATTCCTGTGAGGTAGGTCACCCACCGGAGAAGTTTACCAATGTATTCGATAAGGCGCTGGGAGAAGGGTTTTGGACCGTCGCCCATGCCGGTGAAGAAGGGCCGGTAGAATATATCCGTCAGGCACTGGAAAAACTCAGGGTATCACGCATTGATCATGGGGTTCGCTGTGTTGCTGATACTCAACTAGTCAAAAAGCTAGTTGAGGAACAAGTGCCCCTAACCGTTTGCCCTCTTTCCAATGTCAGGCTTCATGTCTTTGATTCCATAAAAAAACACAATCTCAAACACATGCTTGATATGGGACTTTGTGTAACCGTGAATTCCGATGACCCGGCTTATTTCGGCGGTTATATAACGGAGAATTTCCTGGCCGTACAAGAAGGACTGAATCTGGACTACAACGACATTTATCGTCTGGTAAGAAATTCATTCGAGGCAACATTTCTTGATAAACAAAGGAAACAGGGTTTAATAACTGAGCTGGATACTTTTATATCAGGATATAACCAAAGAGGCGTGGAAAGACACAAAGGGAATGCTTTTGCGCAGACCATCCATCAGAGTGCGTTAAACAATAAATCCTGCGATAGGGAATCTTTTGGGTCAGTTTGAAGCGGAGTCATTTCCTTTGTTTTTGGGTTTTATCTTGACGTACCAAACAATAAGATACTTGTGGTGGCGCAGTCAAGTAAGGATGGGTTAAGCAAACAGGCTGGGTCAAATGAAAATTTCTCAATAGAAATCAAAAAACATTATTTCCACCAACGATAGAAGATTATGTAGGTACAGAAGATCCGGTGAGGGCATATGATGCATTTGTAGAGAACATGGATTTTCAAGAAATGGGATTGCCAATCATCCCGTTTAAAGCAGGCGCTCATGAGTACCACCCAAAGCCAATGGTAAAATTACTCATCTATGGATATTCCTACGGTATAAGAAGTTCCCGGAGACTTGTCCTCATGAAAATGGGGATTAGAAAGAGCGTGTCATCACAATCTATCTTTTATGTGGTTAGTATCAGGTATACAGCCGGATTACAGAACGATAGCCAGATTTCGTAAAGAAAACAAGGAAGCGATCAAGCAATCATTAAAACTGAACGTAAAACTTTGCATCAAGCTTGATCTGATAGAAGGCAACACGTTGTTTATAGACGGGAGTAAATTTAGAGCGAATGCATCAATAAATAACACATGGGATGAAGAAAAGGGCAGGAAATATTTAGAAATAAGAGAAGATCAACTCAACGGATATTGATAGTGTCAATGGCAAAAGCCGTCAGGGAAGCCATGCAATAATGAATTGTCAAATAAGTACGGATGAAAAGCACGGTTTCATAGTAAATAGTGATGCGGTGAGTCAAAATGACGATCTGAATCAATTTGCGTCGCAGGTGGAGCAGTCGAAGGAAACCTTAGAAAGAGCGCCGGCAAATGTGGTAAGTGATGCAGGATATTTCAGTCTTGATGATATAGATAAAGTGCCGGAAGGTGTGAATGTAAAAAAGGTAGACATATAATACGAATGAAGGAGAATGAAGAGATGAAAGCAAAACTAGAAGAAACATACCAGCAAGAAGAAGGTCAAAAGCTCTATAAATTACGTAAAGAAAAAGTGGAGTTACCCTTTGGGCATATGAAACGGAATTTAGGAGCCGGTCAATTTTTGCTGCGAGGTAAGGAAGGAGTGAATGCAGATCTCTCAATATTATCTACGTGTTTCAATATAGCGAGAATGATAACCATAATAGGGATTCCAACGTTAATTGCAAAGCTGAATAGCATGTAATACCAAGGGATGGGTATTGAAATGGAATAAAAAAGCATATTGAAGGAATATTTTGAACGGTAATAGAAATAATTACCGGTAAAATATGTATTTATACCTTTTTTATGCACATAGACAAACTGCGCAAAATTCATTTGGCACAGTCTGAAAGCGAAACCCAACAAATTAAATTATTCATGTCCTACCTTTACGTCAAATTTAATTTCAGTACCCGCTCCCCAATCGCTATCATAAGCGCCTTGCTTTACATAGCGATGAAAGCTGGAATATGGACACTCAACGATTAAACTCAGCGGTGGCTATTAACCGTCCGCTGGGTTGACTTGCTAGGCGTCCTTTTTTGCCTTTTAATAATTTCAGTTAACGATCTTAATGCCTCATTTACAGAGTCGTGGTCAGGGAAAAACTTTGCAACATCTGGATCTATAACCACAACATTTGTTCCTTCGTTGTATTTTTTTGCATATTTTCCCTGAATACCATTGCTGAAATCATATTCTTCAAGCATGTCTGGATCTTTCTGCATTCTCTTCATATTGTTTCCTTTCGTTTTTTGTTGTTTTTCTTGCGCTGATTATTCTTATTTTATCTCCTCTTTCCGTATGAACGATTACCAAAAGACGATTTTTATGGGAGTTTCCAATTAAAATGAACCTGTCCTCTTCGTCAGAGTGCAAAGGATCATAAATCGTTAATGATAGGATATCTTTGAAAGCAGTGCTTGCCTCATCAAAAGATACGCCGTGAATTTTTATATTCTTTCTTGCCTTGCTTGTATCCCATTCAAAGAAAAGCATATTTCATCTCTTTTTGATTTAATTATAGTTGTGAATGACTCCATATTTTTTTATGATTCTCTTTGTGCTTATGGTTTGAATTTGGTCGCAGCAACCCTTGGATGCATTGGACAAATATTTTGATTGAAGCAAATTCTCTTTTTCTTGAATTGACAGGTTTTCAAAACTTTGAGGTGCATTCAAAACAACTTGCATTCTTAGCTCCTTTCCAGAATAAGCAAAGATTTAGGAACTTCATGGAGTCCTTCCTTTTCATTTTTTCACAGTTTTTGGAAAAAGGTATGCAAGTTATAGTCTGCCTGCCTAGCGAGTTTTTCACCTGCTTTTCGAGCCTCTTGAACAATTGGATCCTTCCACATATCTTATACCTCCATTAATTCTTCCGGTGTACAAATTCTTTGTTTCCTGCTGCGGCATCCTCGACAACAACCTCTGAGATATAAGCTATTAAATTCTGGGGACGCCATACTTAATTTTAGGAATCTTCACTTTTCTTTTGTGGTCCATTCGGGCTAGGCTTCTGCCGACATAGCATGCTCCTGGGACTACCACACGAGCGATCCTAGCCACAGGGGAATCTTAACCGTTTTTCAACACTGAGTCAATAATTAAGTAAGGTGCCCCCGGAATCCATGCGGTATTGTGATATTTTTAATTCATCGAGTAATTCTTTCAGATATACCCAGGGTGCACTGGTGCAATACGATGCTTAGTCATACTTAACTCCTTAATGATAATCGACAATTTCGACCTGTTCTGCGTTACCGCTACGCCACTCAAAACAAATACGCCATCGATCGTTGATTCGAATACTATACTGTCCCTTATGTTCTCCCTTCAACGCCTCAAACCGGTTTGATGGTGGCAGGCGCAAATCTTTAAGATGGATGGCTGCATCAATCGCGTTGAGCTTCGCAAATGCGCGCATTTGGGACACAACAAGGGTCAAACCTGCATTATTCAATCGACATATACAAAAAAAGTAAACTAACAAAAGACTACTATTATAATTGAATTATGAAGGTTTGACAGTATGCTGTGTATAATATATGACTTGTCGGTTAGAGTCCGACCGTGGGAATTCGGCAGTTCACCCATGTAGCTTGAGGGAGGAGTCAGGGGTAATCCGAAGCTCTAAGTTCCCTGACAAAGGTTCATTTAGTGAGCCGGGCAAACCTGCGGGTTGCAGCGAAAGCGAACCTACAAGTAGCCTCGTAACTTAATAAGGAGTTGCCGACCCTGTGGTCAAAAGAGGGTAAAGCCCAATAATTAAGATGCATACCTGACATTAGGTTCCTGGAAAAAGGCACATATTCTCTCTGGAGTGCGTTGGGGAGACCTTAAGTAATATCGTACCTTAGATAAATTAATCATAAACCGGATTGGCGTAGTCGAAATAATTCATGGTAAAAATATTAGGTATCAAGTATATTGAGAATCCCTGAATATTGTACCTTAAAAGAGAATAGAACGTCAAAGGAACGAATCGTGGTAAATAAAGACATATCAAAATTAAAAATAGACAAATCTGATGCGATGCCGTATCGCCGCGTGCGCAGGAAATTGTCTTTAAAGATAGCTGCCTTTATATTCGCTCTCGTAATTGGTTTCATTCTTTATCGAATAGTTTTTAATCCAGTCGTTGAGATAAAGGTATCAACCGTTTCACAAGTTTATCCTTCCCAAACATTTACTTTACTAAATGCCAGCGGTTATGTGGTTGCACAGCGTAAGGCAGCAGTAGCATCTAAGATAACCGGACGACTTGAATGGCTAGGGGTGGAAGAAGGAAGCAAGGTAAAGAAGGGACAGGTGATTGCCAAGCTCGAAGGCGAAGATGCGGCGGCTGCACGTGATCAGGCAATAGCAAACCTGGACAATGCTATGTTCAATCTGGATATGGCAAAGGCAGAAATGAACGACGCCACCTTGCATTACGACCGTCAAAAAGAACTTCTATCGCAAGGAGTCGTGCCGCAATCCGAACTTGATATTGCTGTGGCTCGTTATAACAAGGCAAATGCTGCTGTGTCTGCAGCAGAATCAGCCATAAATGCTTATAAGGCAGCGGTGCATTTTGCCAGAATTTCTTTGAGATATACGTTTATCCGTGCGCCCTTTGATGCGGTTGTACTAACCAAAAACGCCGATGTTGGCGACATCGTTGCACCACTGGGGGCTGCCGCCACTGCCAGGGCCGCCGTCGTAACCATTGCTGACATGGACTCTCTTCTTGTGGAGGCAGACGTTTCAGAATCAAATTTGCAAAAAGTAAAAATAGGCCAACCGTGTGAAATACAACTGGACGCCCTTCCCGAAAACCGTTTCCGCGGTATGGTGCATATGATTGTTCCCACGGCTGACCGCAGCAAGGCATCGGTCATGGTAAAGGTTAAATTTTTGGATAAGGACGATCGCATCCTCCCCGAGATGAGCGCCAAGGTTGCCTTTCTTGAAAGGTCTGTTACTCTGGAGGAACAAAAACCGAAGACAGCCTTGAACAGCAATGCAATCATGATGCACAACAATACCAGGTTCGTTTTCGTTGTTAATGAAAATCGTGTGTATAAAACCCCTTTAACTACAGGCCCACAGATTGGCGACCTGATAGAGGTAATAGATGGCGTCAAATCGGGAGACAAGGTGGTAGTGAATCCTCAGAAAAATCTCAAGCATGGAACAAGGATTAAGATTAAAGAAAAATAAAAGCTTGGTAAATTCCCCCTTAGAAAAGGGGGTTAGGGGGTTGTTACACAGTGAAATAAAAAGTATCGATGTAATTAATGAAAAAATTGGTATAGTAAGAAGATTCTATACAAAATATCAGTGTAAAGACAGAATAAATATAAGGCTATTACTTCAAACGACTTAAACAACCCCCTGAATCCCCCTTTTTTAAGGGGGACTTGCAACGTAAACATTCGGTAAATACGTCTTACACATGTCATTCCCGCATGTTTTTAGCGGGAATCCAGGCGTGTGCTGATGGGCGGTGGATTCCCGATAAAAGCATGCGGGAATGACAAACTTGTCCTCACGGAAGTTGGGAATGGACAGTGCATAACGTGTTTACCGAATGTTTACCTTGCAACCCACGGTGTACAGACAGAAATGTGGGTAAAGATAAGCATCAAGGGAGGGAGAGTTCCCTCGCCCCTTGTGGGAGAGGCTCTGGGTGAGGGCATTTTTGTATCAATACTTTAATGACGGACATAAAACAACCAATTGTTGAAATAAGGAATCTTACGAAATCTTATCGACGAGGGATTCAGGTCATACCAGTCCTGGAGAATATCAATTTTGATATACCGGAAGGCGAGTTCCTTGCATTAATGGGACCTTCAGGGTCGGGCAAGAGCACTTTATTAAACCTCATCGCAGGCATAGACAAGACGGATACTGGCACTATAATGGTTGGCGGGTTAGACATTACCTCAATGACGGAAACCGAACTTGCCCACTGGCGGGCTGCCCATGTGGGATTTATCTTCCAATTTTACAACCTGATCCCCGTACTCACTGCATTCGAAAATGTGGAACTCCCGCTTCTTTTAACCTGGCTTTCGAAAAAGGAGAGGCGGGAGCATGTGGAAATGGTGCTCCAGATGGTCGGCCTGGCCGACCGGTTGGATCATTATCCCTCACAGTTATCAGGCGGTCAGCAGCAGCGCGTTGCCATAGCCCGTGCGATTGTCACCGATCCAACCTTATTGGTAGCAGATGAGCCGACTGGCGATCTTGACAGGGTCTCTGCGGAGGAAATATTGGAACTTATGGCCCGTTTAAACCAGGAATTTGGCAAGACGATTATTATGGTTACCCATGACCCTCATGCGGCGGAAAGGGCGCATATTATCAGAAAGCTTGAAAAAGGCATTTTAAATGCACATCCTTAAGCTCATTTTCAGAAATACACTGCGCCACAAGCTGCGCACGGCGCTCACCATACTCGGTATCACCATTGCAATCCTGGCGTTTGGCATACTGAGGACGCTGGTTAGCGCATGGTATTCAGGTGTGGAGGCGTCTTCTTCAGCCCGTCTCATCACCAGAAATTCAATTTCCCTTGTCTTCTCTCTCCCTCTTTCTTATAAAGAAAAGATCCGTCAAATCCCAGGAGTGAAGGGTGTTTCGTATGCTATATGGTTCAATGGCGCCTATATATCGGAAAAAAACTTTATTCCTAACTTTGCTGTTGAGCCAAAAACGTTTTTGGAGTTATATCCGGAATATGTGTTGCCGGAAGACCAGAAAACCGCATTCATCAGGGATCGTAAGTCTGCCATAGCCGGCCGCAAGGTAGCAGAGCGATTCCAGTGGAAGGCCGGCGATACCATAATCTTAAAAGGAACCATCTTCCCCGGCGCGTGGGAATTCGTGCTTAGGGGCATATATTACGGCGCTGAAAAGAGCGCGGACGAAACACAATTATTCTTTCACTGGAATTATCTCAACGAACGCTTGAAAAAGACCACGCCGAGACGGGCTGATCAGACAGGCGTCTACATCATTGCAATAGACGACCCTGACCGGGCTGCTGAGGTATCTGAGGCAGTAGACAAGACGTTTAAAAACTCACTTGCCGAAACCCTCACCGAAACCGAAAAGGCATTCCAGATGAGTTTTGTTACCATGACCCAGGCAATTGTCACAGTAATCCAGCTTGTTTCATTTTTGGTAATTATAATCATCATGGCTGTCGTTGCCAATACCATGTCCATGACTGCGCGTGAGAGAATAGGGGAATACGCCATCATGAAGACCCTTGGGTTCGGCGGCTGGCATATTGCCATACTTATCCTCGCTGAATCCCTTGTCATAACCATGACCGGCTGCGTGCTTGGTATCACACTCACCTTCCCCGGCGCGGAGTATTTTGGCAAGACCATGGGCAATTTCTTTCCGGTATTTGATGTATCGGCAATGACTCTTCTTCTTGACGTAGCAGCTTCGTTTTTCGTGGGTTTGATAGCGGCTGCCTTTCCAACATGGCATGCCGTAAATATTCGGATTGCCGAAGGTTTGAGGAGAATAGGATAGATGAAGATACCGTTATCGTATAGTTTCCGCAATCTCTTAACACGACGACTTACAACAACCCTGACGGCTTCCGGGATGGCGCTCGTTGTTTTCGTCTTTGCCACCATTCTCATGCTTGCCGAGGGACTCCGTAAAACCCTTGTAGATACCGGCTCATACGATAACGTGATAGTTATCCGTCGCGCTTCAACTACCGAAGTGCAAAGCGGGATAGACAGATACCAGGCGTCAATCGTAGAAACCCAGCCTGAAATAGCGATTGTACAAAACGGCCGGAGACTGGCCGCTAAAGAACTGATGGTTATCATAAACTTACCGAAAAGGGGGAGTGAAAAACCCTCGAATGTTACCATCAGGGGAATCAATGAACAATCGCTCCTTTTGCGTCCCCAGGTAAAACTCATCGAAGGCCGGATGCCGAAAACCGGTTCTTACGAGGTTATTGCAGGAGAAAATATAACGAGGAGATTCAGGGGATGCGGTATGGGAGAGAAACTCCACTTTGGCATGAGGGACTGGACTGTGGTAGGCGCCTTTCGCGCAGGAAGCACCGGATTCAATTCAGGGATATGGGGCGATGTTGACCAGCTCATGCAGGCATTCCGCAGACCGGTGTATTCATCCGTTACCTTCAAACTGCGTGATGCTTCTGATTTCGAGGTACTTAAGGAAAGAATAGAAACTGACCCGCGATTGACACTTGAGGCCAAACGTGAAATACAATATTATGCCGACCAATCAGAAATGATGACCAAATTTCTCAGGATACTGGGAATGTCCCTGACCATAATATTTTCCATCGGTGCAATGATCGGAGCCACGATCACCATGTACGCAGCAGTGGCAAACCGCACCAGCGAGATCGGAACACTGCGGGCACTCGGATTTCAGCGCAGGAATATCCTCTTTGCCTTTCTGGTAGAATCGATGTTGATGAGCATCATCGGCGGATTTGCAGGACTTTTCTTTGCCTCTTTCATGCAGTTTCTTACGATTTCTACCGTAAACTGGCAGACGTTTTCTGAACTTGCTTTCTCATTCACCCTGACAGGCGGGATCGTTTATGAATCCTCGATCTTCTCCATCGTTATGGGATTTTTAGGCGGGGTTTTCCCCGCATTCCGCGCATCGAAAATGAATATTGTTGATGCACTGAGTACAAGATAGTTTTGATGTTTCAATGTTAAGGGAATTCGAAGTTGCAGTTGTAGCGCGAACTTCAGGTGAATTTACGTTTGATAAAAAAACAATAAAATGCAATAATTAATCTATATGGGAGTCTTAAATACCATTTAGAGTAAAATGAAATGGGCAGAAGATATGTTCCCCGGATATAATTTAATTTAAATCTACCTATGAAGGAGTTAAAAATGGCAGAAGCAAAAGGATTGAACAAACCGGTAAAGTTGAAAAATGAGCTGGCAGGGTTCTTGGGAGCAACAGAACTTCCCAGGACAGAGATTACCAAAAAACTATGGGACTATATTAAAGCGAATAAACTTCAGACAAAGACTGAAAATGGAAAGGCCTAAAGTGGACGGGTTTGTCAAGACCATTTTTTATTAATATTTATTTGCACATCGCTATTCTTTCCTCACTTATTCCCACAAGAAACTCCATAATGAACCTCATACGGTGTTTTATATTCCAGTGCTTGATGATACCTCCGAT